>JAABUM010000169.1_pt1 | contig 133859 bp, 237 predicted proteins | sample 5559161 | NCBI WGS metagenome assembly JAABUM01 (sample SAMN10711868, study PRJNA513369) | rock metagenome | isolation source: Antarctica rocks | place: Antarctica: Victoria Land, Siegfried Peak nord
CAGCCAGCGGCAGGTGGCTTCCTCGCAGCTCAGCCCATTCCAGCTCAGCATGCCGCGGCGGGCCTCTTCGACCGGGAGGCGCTGCCGGTGTCATCTTCGGACGATGAAGCGGCGGGAAGCCGGCGGCACCCCACCTTTGAGCGAGAGACCCTGGGGCTATTGGAGGATGACAATGAGTCGGCGGGGGCTGTCCCGGCGGACGCCGCCGCCGCGGCGCTCATCCTCAACGAGCTGTCCAACGACCGCACATCGCTGCCGCTGCCAGCGGACGGCCACCGCCGCGGCTCGCCGGCCAAGCAGCCGCCCGGCAAGATCGTGTTTGACCGCGAGGCCTTTGAGGACTCGGACAGCGGCGGCACCATCACGGACTCGGAAGGCTTGGGGTTTGGCGCGGCCGCCCCCAGTGCCTCGGCGTACAGTCCCGCTAGCTCGGGCCCGCTGCGGCGGTCGGCTAGGGGCCAGGCGGCGGCCGGCAATCGCAAGCTGGCGGCCGGAAAGGCAGCGCCGGCGAAGCTGCGGTCTGCCGCTGCCGCCGCCGCCAAGCAACCGCAGCGGCAGCCTGCGCCGGCAGCGGGCCAGCACCCGGCGGTGCTGCCCTCACGGCGGGGACAGCGCAGGGGCCGCGGCGCTGCTGTGCTGGCCGCGGCTGCCGCACAACCTGCAGCATTGCCAGACCTTGTGGGCGCGCCGCCTGCAGAGCTTGCGTGGGCACCGGCAGCGGTGCTGCACCCTCCGTCGGATTCAGCGCCAAATGGAGCAGCAGGTGGCAACCCTGCCGCCTCGGCCCCAGGAGGTGCAGCCGCGGCGGCCGCTGCCAGCAAGCTGCCAAGAGCTAATGCTTCAGGAGCTGCAGCAGCACAATGCGTAGCGGCGGCCGGGCAGGGGCAGGCGAGCGGGCAAGCCGCACCAGCGCCGCCGCGGCAGGCACCGCCGCCTGCTGCTGCTTTGCAGGAAGCCCCGCCTGCTGCGGCGCAGGCCGCCAAAGACCAGCCAGCCCTGTCTGGGGTGCCGCCGCCGGAAGCAGAAGCCAACAGCGCAGCGGCTGCAGCGGCCCCGGGGGCGGCAGGAGCCGCGCCGCTGGCAGCCCGCCCCTGGTCGCTGCAGGAGGATCGCACCATCCTGAAGGAGCTCATGATGCGCTTCAAGGGGCAGCCGCCGCCAGACGCCGCGCTGCAGGCCATCGCCGGACAGCTGGGCGTCGGCAGCACAGCATGCAGCCTGGCTGGCGTGCGCGGCCGCCTGGAGTACCTGACTGCAGAGTTCAAGAAGCGCAAGAAGGCCGCATGAGAGTTGATACAGAGTTTCGTTGTCTCACCATGTGAGTGCGTACATGCATTTCACGAGCAGGCAGGAATGAGAGCCGTGTTGCCCGCGTAGTGCTTTCGTGTGTCCGAACGTTTTCGGATGCTGGTGGGTTTTAGAACAGGTTTACATGTGTGAGAGGGTACGTAGACAGTTGTGTCAGAAGCTGTGCACGACCTGCAACAGTGGATCGCCCTGTCGAGCGAAGACCACCAGAGGTGTGTGCGGCTGCAGAAAACTAATCAAATCACAACCTGTGCTGTCTGAAAGCAGGGGAAGTAGAACTTCTACTCCCCCTGCTGACAGTGCTGTGCCTGACGCCAGCATGCTCTGTGATCCCATCTAGACAATCCTGAAATGCGCGTTGACACCCTCAGTGGGGTGCCCGCGGGGTGCCCACGTCATAAATTCTGTACAATATCACTCCAGCGGCCGCCGCGGCCGGACCTTCAAGCGCCGCGGCCGAAGGTGTGCGACAGCAGATGGTTGTGCAGCCACCAGACGCCCGCCATGAGGTGGTGGATGATCAGGTGCAGGTACAGGTTGTCCAGCTTGCGGCGCGTAACCAGCCGGTACGCCGACAGCCCGGCGCCGACGACCACACCGGCCGACAGCATGATGAAAACGACGATGTAGGCGCCCACAAGCTGCCCGTACGTGTCGCGCCTGCAGCCGTGCACACACAACAGTTCAAGCAATGTCGTTGGGATTCTTACATAGTGCACTGAGGGACAGCATGACGGCCACCAGGATGTAGGCGCCCACCAGCTGCCCATACATGTCGCGCCTACGCAGGCAACACAGTTAAAACGATTATATGTCGATGCGCTTCGTGTGCGTCTTGTGCACTCGCCTCCTGGCCCTGCAGCTGGCAGGGGTCGGAACACATGAGGGCATTGGTGCGGCGCCCAACACAAGCAGCAGCCACTTACTATCTGCGCTCTGAGGCCGCGCGGCAAGCACGCATCCGTCAGTCGGAAAAGAACAAGCAATGGAGCCGCGCGCCTGTAGGGCCGCAGCTCCCCGAGCCAGGCCTGGTAGTCCTCGGCGATGCCGGAGCTGGCGATGCCGATGCGCACGATCTGCAGGTACCGCTCGCTGGGGTGCGCAAACACCAGGCTGGGGCAGGTGCGCGAGCAGGGGTGCGTCGTGAAACCCAGCGCCTGAACTGTGCTGCCATCGTACAGCGTGCACGTCATCTCCTCCAGCCTACGCAGACAAATCAGGTAAAGATGATGTTGCTAGTTGGAAGTGAACCGAGTTCGATGCTGTGCTGCCGTCATACAGCGTGCACGTCATCTGCTCCAGCCTGCGCGTCAGATGTCACAATACCAGTTGACCAGTTTCACTCCGACGTGTGGGCATTGATGCTGCAAATATGATGGGCATGCTGATGGGGTGGGCATTGCTGCAGCTGCTCTCGGGCCAGGGCGCCGGCACGCAACATGCTGTACTAAAACGATGACGGCGCCTCATGCACACACACTCACTCACTTGTAGCCATGGTTCTGGTTGCCGCCGCCGCCCTCGGTGGCCTGGATCTGCGCCATGTCCGCCTCCGAGATTTGGTGCACCACGCCGTGCAGCGCCGGGGCGCCGTTTGCGGCGCGGTACTGCCGCGGCACCGGCGGCGCCGGCGCGTCCGCCAGCAGCAGCCCGCCGAGCGCCGCCAGCGGCTGCCTCAGGTTTGCGACGAGGCGCTGCAGCAGGCCGCCGCTGCCGCCGTCACCGCGCCTTTTTGCGGTCCTGCCATTGGTGCGGCCGTCGGCGAGGCCGGCGCTGCCATTTGTGGGGCCGCCCTTGGCTGGGCTGCCCTTTGCTGGGCTGTCGTTGCTGCCGTTCTGCATGCGTGCCACCTGGCCGGCGCCGTTGCTGCCGCTGTCCGTCTCGCCGTTCAGTCCCAGCGCAGATCGGGCCGCCTTGGTCGCTGAGCGCAAGGTGCGCCCTCCGGGCGATGCGCCCTTGCCGGGCGAGGCTGCCGGAGACACAAACCCCTTGGTCTCCGCAGCAGCTGCTGGCGGCGCAAAGCCGTTGGTCTCCGCCGCAATGGCCGCCTCGACCTCGTCGGCGGGCCCAATCGTTGCGAAGCTGGGCTCCCTGTGACGTGCAGCAACACCCGCACCGTCAGCTCATATTGAATGTGCGAAAGCATGTTAGTGCGAAAGCATGTTGGAGGTTGCACGTGCTCAGAGATTGCACAGAGAGTATGGCATACTTCTGCACGGATGTGGCGGCCGTGGCACGCTCGCACGAGCTTTCAAGAACCACATCAATCGAGAGCACGCAGCGCGCCAGTACGGCAGGCCGCGGTGGCTGAACGCCAGCGTGTAGCCCTCAATGCGGCAGGGTTTCGACTGCCGCGGCTTCACGTTGCGGCGACCCTCCAGCACCTCCTTGTTGCAGTTGCTGCCGATGGCCACGTGCCACAGCAGCTTCTCCGTGGAGGCGCTCTGCAGGTCTGCTGTCTTGCTGCTGTTGTCTATGTTCCGCTGGATGTGGCCATACAGCGTTCCAGTCGCCCTGCCGACACAAACACAAAAGCCTCACAGCGCCGGAAAGCTTTTAGGCGAGTCAGCTGTACATGCAAGTCAGCATGGCAGATAGACAGACAGCGCCTTAAGAAAATCATCCTTGGTATGCACCATGGCAACCTGAGGTGCTCAAGGACGCCATGCCGCGTGCGCCGCACTCACCATCTGACCCACTTGGGCGCCGCCGCCACGCCTGTCCAGACTTTAGGTGCGGGCCTCTGAAGCAGCCACAGGACGGCGAGCAGCCTGCGGAGGAACGACGGTCCAGGGTCTCGATTGAAGTGCTTCACGTCATGAACATAGGCAACAAGGCAGTCTGGACCACGACACCATATCAATGGCAAGCCCCAGGGAAAGAGTCGCACGTCAGAACTGGAATTGTCAGAAACGGGTTGCACAGGCCCGCTAGCATAGACACGCCAACAGCGACCTTCACGCCTTCGCCGCGCTTCATGACTGCCACTGCCGTGGGTGCAATGCCAGCGGATGGAACACAATGGGGCTATTGAACAATGTGCAAGTGGAAAGCAGAGGAACAGCAGCATTGAATGAACAGAAAGCCATGACGTTGCGATCTCGCACACGTGGAGCACGTGTAGACGGCAAAAACTGCCGGGAGATCTCCAACATGCGCTCAAATGCATTGTCATGGCGCTCTCTGATGCGTTTTCAAAACTCGTTTGTCATGTGTGTGCTGTGGCTGAGATGCCCAGGAATAGGCGGTCTGCAGTCAATCGACGGTTGTCGCGCTTGCAACGTTTCGCCGAGAGTCACTCTGCAGAGTGCGACGCCGTAAAACTTGCCTAAGCAAGTGTCGCAATTCTGATCTTCCACAGCTATCCTCTTTAGAGGAGTTGCTCGTTGGACACTCATCGCTGCTATCAGGGGAGGCACTGCTCGCAGCGCATCTGCCGCGCGGCGCATCTTCCGCGCGGTCCATGCAGCACCCGACTGCTGCCTGATTGCCGTGCAACATGAACCGCGACCAGGACATCGAGCTGGCGATAGTCCTGCTGTCTCTCTTCATCTTTGTCAGCTACCACTTCTGGCTGTTCTTCCTCCGCGGCTGGCTGCACCGCCGGTTCGGCAAGAAGGGCGGCCGCCGCGCAGTTGTGTTCGACACAAGCAGGCACGTCGTACCGATGTGGTTTTCACCACTCGATGAACTCTAAAGTTGTGTCATCATCCCGCTTGTCCGGCTGGCCAATATCTCGTGCATCATGCAGCGTCCAGCTTTGTATTGTCATGAAATGCGTCATTGATGCAGGGACGCACGGCTGGTGTGGACGTTCATATCCACACATGACAAAACAGATGCTGGCGTGCCCGCCGTGCAGACGCTGCGTAACAGGTAATTGCTCATGACTAAGCCAAATGCACAGAGTTGTGTCACAATGCTGATCGACAGACAGCAGGACAGGTCCATGCAAGCCGCAGAATCATGCACAGTAACATTCGACCTCGCTTTGTGGTCGTGCCTACAGCATCATGGCGGCGTCATTCATGGCGACGACCTGCGGCCTGATGGCGACGTCGGGGCTGCTGCCCATCCTCACAGACAGCAGCCGGCTGGAGCAGATCGCGCGGCTGGGGGTGCGATCCTGAACGCCACAATGCAGCAGTGGTGCCCCTTCATTTGCACAGTGACGAGGCGCATGCAAAAGCAATTGTCATCTCATCGACTCCCATTGTTGCTGTGGTTGCTATGCGGCAGGATCTGGACCCCATATGCGACCTCGCAGGCAGCCATGGGCTGGTGACTGCGCCCTGGAAGATCGGCATCTGCGAGTTTCTGTTGCTGGTGAGGCTATCATGCAGCGCAGAGCTCGCTCGTGATGCACGGTGATGCGAAAACAGGAAACAAACATGGGGTCAGCTGCCACAGAAATCGGCAGGGCTGTCACTTGCCGCTCCACCGCCTGAACAGGTGTCCCTCATGTTCTTCGTCCAGAGCATCCGCCTCCTGACGTTTCTGGTCTGTTTTGTCCTGTCTTTTCTTTGCATGTTGCTGCATTTTCCTTGCGGTTTCCCTACCCACTCACAATACATGGCTCACGCTGCTGTGGCCTCTGCCGCATCGACTTGCACTCGACAGCTAACAGGCCGGCCTACCTTGTTTGTTTGGCGCTATTGTAGTCGTACTTTATCAAGATCAGGGCGGCAGGGGAGCCCTATACCTCAGAGTTCAGCATGGAGCTGACGCTGGCAATTGCGCAGCGCTCAGGCCACTGTTGGTCTATAGGTGAGGTTGTGTTTTCACTCCCGCACGTCTTACACCACTGCTGGTCATAGTTGAGGTGCCAGGCCGACTGCTGCCCTTAGACTACTTCTTTGCTTGAACGTCTCAATGATCTGAACCTCATGCGCTTGAACTTCTCTGATGCAGGCACTCGGTCGTGGACCATGTTCATACCAGCGTTATTCTGGATCTTTGGTGCGGTGGTCCATTCATTTGCCACTTGCTTGTCTGCGCAAACGGCATGTCCCCTGCACGTGGGCGTCAAGCATCGCAATGGCACCAACATGCTGCCATGTCATGGATGCAGGGCCTACGACGCTCCTGGTGGTGACTTGCCTCGTCGTGCTGTTCCTGGTAAACTGTACTTTGTCTGACTGTTTGATGTTGCTCCAGTTGTGGACGCAACGGCAAAGCAACTGTTCGATCATCAGTTCTGTATTTAATTAGACATTGTGTGACTATACTGAAGCTTTCACGCATTTCATCACACACAGGCCTTCTCGGACGAGATCTCCATCGGGAACCGATTCAGCTTCATCACAGAAGCTGACAAGCACACGGGCAGCAACGGAGGGGATGAAGTTGAGACGGGTCTGAAGCAGGGCGGAAGGGTTGGTGGGCAGATGCAGGAGGCATCGGTGCCGGATGCGGCGCACAAAAACCAAACATGATTCGCTGCCAGTCGCGGCAAGTTGAGTTCGCCGCAATTGCCGTGACCTGCGTAGCCTCACTCTCGGCTTTCTACAAACAGATGTGTTCCGGAGTCGCCACTGCATCAAAAGTAGCTACCTACTCGTAAGCCTCCCCACTGCCTATGCCGCTGTTGCTACCCCATGTGACAAACATCGCACCCAGCACGGGGTGTGCGTGCGGTCGACCTGAAAGCTGAAACCAGCTCATATAAACCAATACACATCTAGGACTTCAAATCGATACGACAGCTGTGCCGGCAGTAGCACTGGCCGCCAGCGGCGCACACTACCAGTGTTATGCCTATGTCTCCGTCTTCAGAGAGCACTTGATGTTCATGCCCGCCAGCTCCGCCGCCAGATACCTGCGCGTGTGAACGTGTGGGTGCTGATTAGGAAGAGTTCCTTGACTTGGACGTTGCAGGTACTGCAGGTTGCACAACGCGGGGTGCTGCGGAAAGTGAAAGGGTGTAGAACATCAACCGGCAAGCACACACCTGAAAACGTAGGGCAGAGCAACGCGCTCGATGTCCTTCGTGCTGCCGCACAGCCGGCACTGCATCTTGCCTCCGCTCCCGCGGCCTGCGCTCACACGACCGCACCGTGAACACACCTCCTTAGATGCCTTCACGAGCATCCACGCATCCCGGCTTTGTCCAGCAGGTTGGCACACTGCTGTCCAGACTGCTGTGGAAGGCCTGCAGAGCTGAAGAAAGATCGACAGGCTGCGCATGATATTGGGCGAAGAGCTGGATGCGAGGAACTGACACACGCAACGATCGTGAAGCGCACCCGCGGCGTCAAGGGCCTGGGTGCCGGGGTGGGAGCCAAGGGCGGCGGCCGCCGGCGCGGGGATGCGCGTCGGCGCCAGCAGGCTGCCGCAGCGGCCGCACACGTCCATGACCGAGTAGTCGGAGCACGTCTGCAGCGTCCAACAATGCACAGTAACACTATGGTCCGAGCTTGTGGTGCACAGGAAGGTCCAGGCAGACTGGCCATTTCCGTGATTCGCAGCGTTTCAGGTAAGCCTTTGGAATCGATTTCAATCATACACGATCGTGCAAGCAAGAACGCGTTTGCTATACTGAAGCAATTGCGGCGATCGGGCAGTTCATATGAAAATTCGATTCACAACTTATCAAATTCAATTTTGCAGTTTGAATGCGGCGGCGCACGTGCAGGCGGTCGTGCAGGAGGTAGGCGGCGCCATGGGCGAGCAGCGCGTCGCGCTCCATCTCGCCAAAGCGGATGCCGCCGCCAAACTTGCGGCCCTTGATGGGCTGCCGCGTCAGCGGGTTGACCGGCCCCGTCGACCGCACCTGCGCCGCGCACGCAGCACAGCTTGAGCCTGAGGGTTTGGATCTGGGGGGCAGCAGGCTCTGTGTTCATTTCCGGCCCCACTGCACAGTTTCAAAGGTGCGACGGCCAAGTTTGCGAACACCAGGGCGCACCTGGAACTTGTCCGACACCATGTGGCGCAGCCGCTGGTAGTACACTGGCCCGATGAAGATGTCCACCTGAGAATTGAGGCAGCATGCGGGCCTGTCAGCACGGTGGCGCCTTAGCAATATTGGGACTGGACGTCAGAGGTGACGCACTGCGTGTCAGGAGGCAGCAGTCGTCTGCAAAGCCGTGTCAGCAGTCGTCTGCAAAGCCGTGTCAGCATCACACACCGCATCCAGAAAGGTGGAACAAAAATGACTGCTTCCAAGAGGCGAAAGCTAAAACGAACGAAGCCGGACGCACCTTGAACTCCTCGCCGGTGATGCCGCTGACCATGGTCTCGCCGCCGTGGTAGGAGTAACCCGCCGCCTGCAGGAAGGAAGGAATTGCATCATGTCCGGATAGGCCTGGCCTGTGCGAGGCTCCGGCTGGAGCGACATGCGCCAAAAGACCCAACGCTGAAACAGAAGCGCTGAACAGAAAACAGCTGTGAAGCAGGGGACAATCTGTGAACAAAAGGAATGCATGCATGCGTTGAGGCTGGCCTGCAGCTGTGTCCCGAACTCGCGGATGGGGTCGCCCTCCCCGCCGTCGCTCTTCTGGAAGGGCGTCGCGTCCACGAACTTGCCCTTGAGCGCGCCGGCCTTGGAGGTCATGCTCTCCACCAGCATGCCGATGGTCATGCGCGATGGGAAGGCGTGCGGGTTGATGATCAGGTCCGGCCTGCAGAGAGCCCAGTACATAGATAAACAAATGAACAAACATCAGCCCATGTGCATCAGGCCTCTGGAATCAGGGGCTAGGGTATGCCGGCAGAGTGCCTCCAGGCGAGCCCCGTGTCTGCTGCAGATGACAGTGCTCGTTTGAGTGCCTGACTACTGTGGACCGCTGCAGATGCAGGAAACAGGCACAGGATGGGTAGCGGCAGGCCAGGGCTGCTAGATAGAAAGTCGGCTGCGGAGGGGGAGGGCGCGCACCGCATGCCGGTCGCGGCGCAGTAGGGCATGTCCACATCGGGCCACAGCTGCGACAGCACGCCCTTCTGCCCGTGTCGCGACGAGAACTTGTCGCCAATCACCTGCAGAAGGCGTGAATGCAGTTTCAGTAGCAATGCAACAGCAGCCGCAGCTGCAACGACGGCAAACCAGCAGGGGTCTGTGAGCAGGTAAGAACGGCGGCGCGTGAGGGGCACTAAGGAGGACGAATGCCAGGGCAGTCTTGGAGCGGCAGGGCAAGGCGGTACCGGGTTGCGGTTGAGGCGGAACTTGATGGAGGCCTGCCTGAGGTCCTGCTCCTTGCCGCTGCCGATGACGCTGACCTGGGACACCACCGCAACCTCCTCCCCCTTCAGCTCGTGCTGCTTGGGTTTGCCTGCGCGCCGACAACACACAGCGCTTCACCAACTTGCCGGGGTTCCAGCTGCAGCAATGTGGGCTGCAGCCCCACTCATGTCAGCATGGTAAAGCGGTGCTGTCTTCGAGCCTGTGGAAGGGATTCCGCAATGTGATTGTCAGTGGGCTAGCGAATTGTGCCCGAGGGCACTCTTGCGCATGCCTGTTGACATGTATGTATGTGCGGGGTAGGCGACGCACCGGTGAGGGTGTCCACAGTGGTATAGTAGGACTGCTTGGGCCACACAACGGCGCCTATGTGCGGCAGCCCGTCGGTGTCGATGCGCTCCGCCTGCGCGTGCTTGCCTGGCGCCGCCACCCGCTCCTGCAAATGACATCACAGGTGAGGTATTGCTGAACAGTCCATGCGCCTCACTAACAGAGTGGCTTTGACCCCAGGCATCCGGGCCACGTTCTTGGATCCACTGAATGCAGGGTTCAACCCTGGCGCTGCTGTGCCATGTGCCTCGCCATCCGTACTAGACAACAGCGCACAAAAGGTAAACATCGGCGGGCTGCTGTGTTCTGGCAGGGGCGCACCTCCGCCACCGCTGTGCTGGTGCCCTTGGCGCCCACGTTAATGGGGTAGCGCTGGCCGAAGGCGCCTGTAGGGCGGGCTGCCGCCGCCGCCGCGCGTAGCGACGGCTTGCTGTCCACGCCAAAGATCATCTCCTTGCCGCGGTCGTCCTGAAAGAGGCCGCGCAGTTTCTGTTGGCCTCAAGCAAGACTGAGGCGCGCATGTCGTATCTGAATGTTCGAATTGCAGTGGACTGTCCTGCATTATAGGCGCTCTTCGTGCGATGCGACAAGACAGCGGTGGCGATGCCAGCAAACAACCATGCAACCATGCGCTCGCAACATACTCAACCGGCTGTCATGTGGAGGCTTGCGTGAAAGCGAGATCACAACACGACCGGAACCAGGAGCGCACCCGGAGGTTGACGTTTTCGCACTTGACGATGGTGCCGTGCGCCATTCCGCGCTCCATTGACGACTTGTTCAGGATCATGGCATCCTCCATGTCGTACCCTGCAGCCGTGAGCAGTTTGCACGAGACAAGGAGTTGGCATTGGTTGGGAAGTCGAAAGAGTGGAGGTGCTTCAATTTCACAGAGGCCCCGGCGAGAATGCGGCAAGGCGACGCGCGTCACTGTCAGCCCGGGATGCACTCCGAGATGGCAAGTCAAGAGCTGGGCCCAGCGGCTGCCGCACACGCACAACCCCGCAGCCTGCCTCCGCAGCGACGTCGAGGGACTCTGCTGCCCCAGCGCACTGGTGAAGGCGAGCACAGCAACGAAGCACCAGCAAGCATCATGGACCGCAGCAACGTTATGCGCTTTGGGCAGCGCGCACCGGTGTAGGCGAGCACGGCGACGATGGCGTTGGTGCCGCTGGGGAACTCGTCCATGGCATACTTGTCGTAGTTGCTGGTGCGCGCGATGGGCGTCTGCGGCGTGTGCAGCCGGTACAGCTTCCCATCCGTCCTGTGCTGCCACGCCTGCGCACGGGCCACCCGCATAGTTGTCAGATCACGGTCGAGTTGTAGAGAAGACGACTCGATTTCCGAGCTGTGTCAGTCGCACATATGACAATTGGTCTGCAAGCTGCCGTGCAGATGGAGTTGTGCCTGCGACTTGCGCTTCTTTCTGGCTCGGAAAGCCAGCAGTACTGGGGAGGCTGTCCGCCAGAGGTGCTTGAATAGGAGGCACCTGGACGGGGGTGCCCATGGTCTGCTTGCCCATCTGGCATTGGTACATGTTACGCGGCGACTGGTTGTAGTCGGAGTAGGGCGTGAGGCTGGCCACCACGCTCAGCATCGCGCCCGTGTTGAGCTCCGCGTGCGTGTACCGCATGCCGCCACTGCTCGTCGGGTCCCCGCCGTCCGGACACCTGCGGCGAGTTTCTGCGATTTGGTAGACATGATTTTGCAGTGTCGTGGTTCAGCTACATCGGCAGCAGCCGTGCTGCGTGCTGTATGTCGGCAGAAGCTGCGATATCGTCTTGCATGCACAAGGACGCGTGCCTGTCAAACGCGATAAAGTGGTTGCACATCAATCGGCGCAGGTGCCAGCGGCAGGACGAGCCATCCGTCCATTGACCATGATGCATGTTCTGCCGGCTGCAACGTTTTGCAAGCCAGTGAAATTATCATGCCACTTCAGCACGACCCACCTGATGGACATGTTGTTCTGCTCCAGGGTGCCTAGCAGCTCCAGCGCGCCGCCGCCGCTGTCGCTTTTGCTGCCGTTTTTGCTGCCCTTTTTTCCGCAGGGCCTGCTGCCGATGAGCTGCCGCACGGGGCGCATCATGCGCGCCATGTTGGTGTACAGGTACACACCCGGGTACAGGCCGCCACGGTTATACGGCAGGAACGCGATCTCCATGTCCGCCGGCACGCTCCGCTCTGAGCCCTGCGGATATTGTTTCGTTTTCTCTTTCAGTGGACAGTCGCTCCCGAACCCCATACGGTACAGACCCGATCCGATATTGTCAGGCAAGTACGCAGTATCCATGTTCGCTGGCGTGCTCCGCTCCAAGCCCTGTAGATTGGACTGGTTTGAGCAACCTGTACCAATATAAGTAATGTAAATGGTTGGACGAATGGAAGAGTGCTTGGCCAAATGCTTCTCCGACTCCTGCATGCACTTTTACGCACATATGTTCACACAGAGACGCAAAGATCGCGCACCTCCAGCGACACGACAGCGGAGACGTCGATGGGCAGCTGCCCGGAGCGGTCGGTGGCGGCCAGGCGGGCGGCCTTGATGAGGCGCAGGCGGTCGACGAGGTGCGGCGCGATGGGAGCGGCGACGCTGCCCACCAGCCGCCCGTCCAGCATGACCGTCAGGTGGCGCGGCAGCGACGGCGGCGGCGCCGCCGACGTCGCCGGCGCCATGCCCAGCTCCGCCAGCACCTGCGTTACAGATGAGTCCTACTGAATAGACATGAAATCCTTTACATTGCCATTGCAACCCTTTTAATTGCAATGCCATGCTGCACATGCGGTGTCCGAGGCAAGCTGGGTTGGACAGCTCTGCTCGTCGGATGCTTACCCCAGCAGCTGTGGTTCCGCAGTACCACATGCGATGTTCTAGCAGTTCGAGGTGTCAACTTCATGCACGCAAGTAGTTTTCAGGCGTTGGCCACGTAGCTTCAATTACAAAGCAACAGTAAGACAAGCAAACCTTGAGCAGCTCGGCGTGCAGCTCGCGGAGGTTGTTGGCGGGCGGGTAGGTGACGAGGCGGCAGGCAGTGGTCAGGTGCGTGAGCAGGCCGCAGGGCGAGCCATCGGGCGTGTGCACGGGGCACATAAAGCCCCAGGACTCGGGCAGCAGCTTGCGCACCGCCGTGGTGCGCAGCTGCGCAAAGTAGGCGCCGCGGTGCACCGACCGGAAGTGCGACAGGTACCTGCGGCACAATGTTCTGGTGGTTTGTTTTCTATAATCTGCAGGCTATCACAGTGAACTGATGTCGTCCGAGGAAGCACTTTGTTACGAAGAAGTGTTGATCACGGCGAGGCTCTGCCGACGGTACTGCATGCTCATTTGAAGCAGGCTAAGACGCATGCACATGGAGGCATGGAAGGTGGGTGCAGCAGCAGCGCGGCACCTGAAGAAGTTGAGCTTCTCCGCGACGACGGTGAAGCCGCTGTTCTGGGACAGGTCCAGCCCCGACTTGCTGACCAGGTTGCCGGTGTTGAGCATGTACTCCATCTTGCGGCCCACGTCCGGCATGCGCTCCGCCACCTTCTTCATGTACGACTCGTGCTGCACAGCAGGGTTTTGAGCACGTTGGAGAGGCCATTCTGCTTCATCCAGCTCGAACAACAGATGCGCTGGTCGTTTGATCACATGGCTTTCGAGCTCGCATGGAGCCGATAGGTGAAGCGTGGCCGGCTGTTATCTAGTGTTGCTGCCGCGAGCTGGTGGTAGGCCTGCACGGGGGATGGGGCGCATTCCCAGCCGCATGCCCTGGCAGGGTGCAGTAGCCAGTGGGCGATCACACCTGCAGGTTGACGGCCTCGGGGGAGCGGGCGACGTCGCGCGACACGCTCTCCTTGACGCTGGCGAGGCAGTCCTCCAGCTTCTCGCGCGCAAAGCGCATGAGCAGGTGCCCCGGCAGCAGCACCTCGTGGCTGGTCAGCGCGTCCGGGTTGTCCTCGCAGCACTGCTCGTCCACTAGCGCATACAGCTTGCCCAGCATCTGCATATATGTCAGAAATCTTCAGACACGCGAGAACAGTGCGCACAGCTTGCCCAGCATCTGCCGCAGCACTTTGACGAGATGACTGGCCTCTGCAGTGTAGGTGCAGGTTGATTTTTTTCGAGAGCCACCAGCTGCAGGTCGTTGCCATAGATAGAGACAAACAGTCCTGTGGATGCTGTCGAAGCAACATTGGCCATCTGAACTACTGGAAAGGAATTGCAGAGGCATGCGTGCCTGCAGCAGCAGCGCGAGCTTGTCGGCGGGCTGATCCAGGTGGATGAAGACATAGTCCTGCAGCAGCTGCTCGCCCGCCTGCGCGCGGCACACCACGTTCTGTCAGGAAGCCTGCCAAGCTGGCAAACACTTTCAAGCTGGTAGCACTGGCGATCCCCAGTCTTCTTCATCCGCACCCGCAGTGTGCTGCCGGGCATTCCTGCTGTATAGCTGCATGGCCAGGTGCAGAAGATGCTGCGAATTCCTGCCAGGCTTGCGTCGGCCAACAGCTCTGTCCCGCACTCCCTACAAGTATGCTCCAACTCTCTGACACTCGCGCGCTGCTGCCAATGCCGCCGAGCCCGCCAACACAGGCGATGCTGCGGGACTCGCTGTCCTGCCCTGAGAGGCTGCATCTCAGCGTCTGTGGCGCTGCTGTCGAACTCTCCCGTCCCGTCAATTAGACAGTATTAACAGACGGCCCACCTGGTAGTCGGAGCGGTGGTGGGGCAGGTCCAGCGCGACGCGGAAGTGGGAGCCGAGCCACTGCAGTGCCTGCGTGCGCGTGGCCAGCCCGTGACGGGCGGCCTGCCGCAGCAGTAGCTCCGCGCGCTCCGCCACGAACTGGATGCCGCCGTCCTCCCCGTCGCCCGCCTGCACCCCATAAATGCAGGAAATCGGACCACGAGAGTGGATCGGGCTGCGTCTCACAGCGCTGGGCTAAGTTGTGTAGCTGTCAGGTAAGCGCACGCCACCCGGCTGCAAGGAGATGCTGTCTGGTGCTTGGGGTCCCGCGCTGCTTGCCTGGTGCTTGGAGTCCCGCGCTGGACATGCAGAACCTTGCACCTGCTGCAAGAGTCGCTGCGTTCTGCGCTGGCGGGGGAGGTGTCAAACAGGAGCAGCCACCGATGAAGAAGAAGGCGCGCACGTCGGGCGCCAGCGCGAGCAGGTGGCCAAAGAGCTCGCGGTCGGAGACGTCCAGGAAGCACTTGAGCAGCACGCCGGCGGGGATGAAGTACTCGGCGCGCCGCACCGTGAACGCAAAGTTCACGCTGCCGTCTGTCAGGTAGTGGCACCGCACTGTCGCCGACAGCTCGTCCGAGCGCACGCACCTGCGCCGGTAGGACACTCCTATCTGTTTGAAACGTCCAATCCAATAGGTCACCCCCTCCTCAACTCTCTGCCTGGCAGGGGCCCCTTGCAGCTGTTACCACAAGTAAACTGTGGCCATCCAGACGCAAGGCTGGTGTACATTTTCGGCACGGGTCAGCAGCGGGCCACGGCCTTGCTCCCGACAGCTGGCAGCCCCGCCCAAAGACCCACCGCAGCACGGTGGCGTTCTCGGTGTAGTTGCTGCCGCGCTTGCGGTAGGCGCCACGGCGCAGCGCCATGATGTAGTGCCGCCGCTGCAGCACGATCATGCGGATGATGCGCTCGATGCCGTTGCAGATGAAGTAGCCCCCCATCTCTGTGCTCTCCTCGCCCTTTGCCACCAGCCCGCGCCTGCACATGTGAGGCTGGTGTGCATGACAAAGCTGGTGGGCAGTTGCGGCGCAATGCACATGCGAGGCTTCCTTCGAGGATTTGCGAGAAGTCCGAGCGAAAGCCAGCTGCAAACAGAGTGTTATCAGCTGCGTGCGAATGCCTCCTGATGGCCGGCAACAACTCGCATCACGATGATGGAGCAAACCGATAATGCGCCAGAAACTGCGGCGGGACAGCGGGCTGACCTGTCCAGGTCGCGCAGGTAGCAGACCTCCGACTTGACCATTATGGGCAGCAGCCCGAAACGGCGGCTGAAGCGCTGCACCGCGCCGCCCTCGATCTGGTAGCACACGTCCATGAACAGCGCGCCGCGGTACGATGTGCCCTGCGATGCATCATGTGGCCGCGGCGGCGTCAGCGGCCAATCTACCCGCGGCCCTGACATGGGGATCCTTAGTGGCCGCGGCACAATGACATTGACGCTGATACATTGCGCCGATGAGGTGAGACGTCAAAACATCAGCACAGAAGGGCAGTCATGCATGCACGTCATGGCAGCGAGCGTGGCGGCGTGACCAAGCCACGCACCCCCTCGCGGCAGTCGCGCGGAAAGAGGCGCTCATCGGCCTGAGACAGTCCCGAGTCCTTCATCGGCTTATGAATGGTCGGGTTCTCCAGCCAGACATAGTGCCGCTGCTGTGTCAGCGGGTGCTCGATCTGCGCAGCATGGCGGGAACGGCCGTCGGCATTGCATGTTGGCGTGGCATGTCACAAGTCTGCGTACGGCACCGCCGCCATGCATGCATGACACAATCCGATGCATGCACCCAATCAGCAATCTGACATATTTCAGGAACACTTTTGTAAATGAGACGGACCTCGACTGGCGGCAGGCGCCGCACAACCTCCTGGAGGCCATCGCCAATGAAGTAGTCGAACGACTCGATGTGGGGGGCCACCAGTCGCTGGAGTGTTTCCGGCACTTGAGCACCGGCAACCTGACCCTTGAGCATGCTGAATGGGTTGTGAAGTCCCACACCTGAAGGATGTCGGCACTCACAGGCTATCAACGTGCTGCATTTTCAGAGTGTTTCTGTTGCATTCCTTGCGTCAACAGATGGTAGAGATTGACAATAGCTGGCTTCTGATAGCTCGCGGCGTCAGAACGACACGCGCAGTCGCCGGGTTGGCTGCCTCCACCCTCTATGGTTTCACGCAATTGAAATCTAGCCGCCGGCTGCAGGTCAGCCCTTCTAAAGTGTAAGCGTATTTCGCAGTGTCGGGCGTAACTCAATTGTTACTATTGACTGCACTTTGCACAATGCAAATGCGCATGTCGAAAATTCTCGTGCGGCGGGGAGTGCGGCGGTGACCATCATTTAGGCGGCAGCCCGATTCGCCTGCGACATGCGCTGCCGCTGCTTGATACGCAAGAGTTGCCGTTCCTGCCAGATAGACGATGATGCCGCGTGGGATGCTGGAGCTGGGCATTGATCACAACAAAAATGAAGCCGTACGGTGGCGACAGCCGTCACACGCCGCCATGGCAAGGCAATTCAACCCTCTATCTCTGATCCCACTGCATCCCGTGTTGGTTGGTCATCCCAAAAACCCTGCTGTGACTTTGCAACCGGCAGGAATTGCAATGCTGCAAAAGATTCGCTCGGGCAGCATGGCCGGAAGGCGCCGTGCCGCCTACACTCAGCCGCGCTGCCAGTTGTGGTCTGATCGGCCTTGCCGAATTTCAACGTGGATAGAAGACGCAGCGTCCTGGAGCGAGCCTCAGAACAGGCCGTTCCTCTTCTTCAGCAGCACCTGGCGCCACTTGGGCTTTGCCTGCATGCCGCACAATGAGGTCGTCAGCTGTGGCTGGTTCAGCATTGTGTGAATGTCGCCTAGAAGCCATCAGGCAGAAGCCACTGGAGCAGAAAAGAAGGCAGGTCACTAGTCAGCGACTTGCCTTGTAGGCGTCCTTGCTGAGCTCGAAGGAGGACAGGAACTCATCATCCGTCAGGTACAGCTCCTTGTTGGCTGGGTCGATGCCGTCGTCGCCGCTCATCCCTGCAGAATGCGCATTGGAAAGGTCGGCTCGGCTGCCGCAGAGTGCGCCGCAACTTTTCTGTGGAGCTTTGACACCGGAGACTTGACGTCTCGGAGCCCTGCAGTTGGGCCGCAGATGCTCATGCATGCATACACGCGGCTGCGAAGCGTCCACGGTGCGTCGCATGATCACCATTGCAATCACACCCCCCAGGGGGGCGAGGTGGCAGCGGCTGCCAGGGTGAGCGCACCCTTCAGCTCGTCCAGGGGGAAGGTGGCCTCTCCGATCTTGTGCTTGAACTCCAGCGGCGGAGGCGGCTTTTCCGGCGTTGCCTCCTTCTTCTGCTTGAAGTAGGACAGGTCCGACACCTTGCCGTTCGCCAGCGGCACGTTCAGCTTGACCTGCGGGGAATTGCGGCAGCAATGTGATCAGCTTTACCTGCAGGAAGTTGCGAGGTTGCTGTGGGCCAGACGTCCAGAGCGAAAAGGTGTGGCCGGAGCCAGGTGTGATCATCTGCCAATAAAGCGTGCACACATGCGCCGCAGCAGGTCTGGCACGGTTTCTGGTGTCGTCACTAGGCGCCAGGCTCTCGGAGCCTGCCGCTTGATCGAGGCAGCAGCTGCGCCGCCGATCGGCGGAATTGCGTGCCGCTCATAATTTCCCTTGCGTTGTGCCGGGTGATCTGCCGCACACAGCTGTTTCTCACCTGCCACTTGCGGCCCTCGCCGGAGCCCTCGGCTCGGCGCATGGGGCTGCTGGGCTTGCTGACGCCCGCCGGGCGCTGCGCCTCCCAGAACGACTTGAGCTGCGTCTTTGGCTTCGCCGCCTCCTCCACCACCTCGCCTGCGCAACGCAGCGTTTGCGTTAAAAGTGTGGCTGCATTGTCGTATGCATAGCCTTGCGGCCTTCGGCGGCGCAACCTTGCAGCTTAGGCACGTGCATGCCCTGCGTGTGTACCCTGCAGCAGGGCCTGCAGCGGACACAGCAAGGCATGCCGACATCAGGCGACAATTGAACGCTGCAGCCAGTGCTCACCCCCCAGACACGGGCGGCGGGAGTCTGGTGCCGACAACACGCCTAATTGGACACGGCGAACCTGATGCCGGCGGGCCAGCTGGTGAGGTGGGAGTGGTGTTGACGCTCCAGCGGCGCGTGGGCGATGGCGACGGCCGCGGGAGGCTGTCTCCCGAAAGCGTCTCCGAGGTGCGCCGCATGGCGGCGATCCGCGCCTTGACCTGCAGCGCAGTGCGCCCCACTCGTCGGCATGATGCACTGCCATCGTCTAGGCAGCGGCAGTGCAGGGCAGGGCTTCATGCCTGCCCTGCGGCGATCCTCTTGCGAACTATGCCTTACGCCATTGTGGCGCATCAGGCATTCAAAGCCCGCTGCTGAGATGCGTTTTGAGCACGGCGGTCGCCGCTGCACTTCGCCCAAGCCTGCACCGTCACGCACACGCACCGAATTGGTGGTGTCGCCGGCGGGCGACGGCAGGTCCGGCGGCGGAGTGCTGGGCGTTTCTGATGGCGCAGGGCTGGTCTTCAGGGCGGCCATGCGCGCTGTCACGGAAGACGGCGTGCGCGTCAGCTCTGGTGTGGCAGGTGCCTCCTCCTGCAGGGCAGATGCATATAGTTCAGACAACTCGAACTGCCGCATGCGGAGTGTTCTTCACCTGCTTGGCAGTGGCGGTGAAGGCACGACAGAGTAGTTCAGGGATGAGCTCAAAGTGACATGCAACACCAGAAAGTATGCAATGCAGCCGGCCTCTTCAGAATGATCAGCAACCTAAGCAGAGAAGTGGTTTCAGTCAAATGAGAGCAGCAACAGGCCAGTTGAATGTCAAAGCTGCACCGAAGCGCTGCCGTTTGCCACTGGCTCCGGCGTCGCCGGCGCCTCGTCAGCACCAGCAGCCGCCTTGGACGCCTTTGCCGATGGCGATGTGGCAGCATTCGGCGCCTTTGGCGACTGCGCAGGGCTGCTGAGCTGCTGCGCTGTCTCGGCAGGTTCCGCCTCAGCGGCTGCTGGCTCTGCCGTCGTCTCCACCGCTGCTGCGGGCTCCTCTGCTGTAGCTGTGAGCGCCGCCTCCGGCTCCGCCGCCGCCTCGCCTTCCGCTGCCGCCGGCTGCTCTGCCTCACCATGTGCCTCCGCCTCTGCCGCCGCTGCCTGCTCCTTTTCTGCAGGCGAGGGCGCCGCTTCCGCGGCTGGCGCCGCCTCACCCGCGGTCGCCTCTGGCTGCTGCGCTGGGCCGTTCTCGCTGGCTGCGCCATCAGCCTGCTGTTCAGCCGGCTCAGCGGCGACTGCAGCGGCCTCCTCGGCCGCATCTGCCTTGCCTGGTGCTGCCTCCGCCGCGCCCCCAGGCGCAGACGCTGAGCCATCCTGCGGGCCGTCTGCCGATGCGTCGCCATCGCCCGCGCCGGCGGCGTTGTCTGCGCCCGCGACGTCTGCGGTTGTGGGGGATGCCATCAGCTTGAGGATGTCGTCAGCCGACTCGGGCGTGCCGAGCGCCTCGGCCGCATCCGACGCCGCGTTGGCCATCTTCAGCTCCTCGCCCACAGCCTGCTGGAAGGCGCTGTACTCCTCGCCGGCGGGCGGCGATGGCGCCGCATCGGCCAGTGACGCCGCAACGACGTCCGCGACTGACCGCCTGGGCGCCGCCGCCGGCGTCTTGGTGGTGTCTTCAAAGCCCTCTGAGACGCCAGTCATGGTCCTGATCGCGGCAGGAGTCTCGGGGGGCCCGCCAGTTGCCGGCGGCGGTGGTGGCGCCGCCTTCACTGGTGTTCCCGGATTGGCGGTGGCAGCGGCAGGCTCTTTTGCTGCCATGGCTGACAAGGCTGCCGGTGCCGCCGCTGGATCGGCTGGATCCTGGGCTGCTAGCTGTGTGGGCTCGGATGCTGCAGGTGCCGCGGCCTCCGCTGGCGAGCTATTGGCGGTGGCGCCGTCCTCAAGTGACTGCAGCTCCGGGGCGACACCTGATGCTAGGCTGGCTGAGGCAGCTGCCGCATCTGTGCCACCGTCAGCCTGTGCAGGCAGGCACATCGGTAAGAATGCGACAACACGATGCCAGACGACGGACTCCTTGCAACACGCCAGATCAGGTGCAAGTACGATCTGGCAGGTGCAAGCAGGCCGATCGCTCGCTCGCTCGACGAGCGCAGAGACATTGTGGACGTGAGGAAACGCATCGCTTTTGACGCTTGATCGACTCTGGTTCTGCGAAGCCAGGCAAGCAGCACCGTCTTGCTGGAGTTTGGCAACTGCTGCACCGAAGGCACACTAGCGCTGCAACCGGGTCTCAGTCTGTGTACCTGCTCGACCGCCGGATCAGCGGTGGCTGCCATGGTGCACCGCACTCGAGCGCGAGCGAGGCGCCGGCTACTATGCGACGCTGTTCAAGCACGGCACCCTGGCCACACAACGCCTCCTGATCTGGGCTCTACGTGGACAAGCAGCCACACGGACGCGAGAACGATCTTTACACTCTGCAAACGTGAAGTGCCGCGACAGCTGTGCGATCGGCTAATCGCTTCATGCCGCAAACCGCAATATACTGCGCCGATTCTAAAGTTCTCCTGGAGAGGCAAGGCCGCAGTGAAGCCTGCCAGCTCGGGCTAGCTGCTCCGTCATTGCGGCAAATCTGGCCTGACAGACATCTGTTGCCAGCAACGAACCTTGTCTTGCTTTCAGGTGCAACACACCCTCTTGAATATTGGCGCGCCAGCCCGGCATTCAGACAGCACCCCGGGCGATCTGTCCGACTGAGCAAAGAATAGCACGATAAGAGCATTCAAATACTCGAGGGAGAATCCTAGATTTGCTGCCACTCTACAGCATCGGCCGCGAGTGGCAGGACGTGATCTGACCACCCTTGTGGGGCAGCAGCATGCCAATGTGGCGCCCGCACGCATGACAGCGCAGCATGGCGTACCTGGCGGGGCGGGATACGCACATTTCGACCGACTTCGCGCCGTCGCATGTCAACGGCGACGGGGCGGAGACGACTTCTCGGTGCAGCAGCGGCGGCGCCCAATATCAGGAGGACGGCTATCAGGGCCCGGCGCTCGCCAACAGCAGGCTTCCTACGGTGACATACAGGTGGGCACATGGGCAATCCAAGATTGCATCCAGGACCTCTGCGACCTGATTGCCAGGGTCCTCAGTCCTCGCTGCCCGCGTGTCGGTGCATGCGGCGGCACTGCTGACGGGAGGAGGAGGAGGTAGAGGAAGTAACTGGTGTCCCAATTTTTGTACTGCCGCAGGCCGCTGTGTCCCAGCGATGTGCAGCAGCTGCAGCAGCTGCACGCAGCGCTGTTCCCGCTCAACTACGAGGAGGTCTTTTTTCAGAAGGCGGTTCGCGGCCATGACAACATCTTCAGCTGGTGCGGCGTGCAGAGGTGAGACATCGCGACGAGACATGATTGGTTGCCACGCTCTGTGGAGCCTTGCGGCCAAGCGCCACGGCCCTCCTTGATGGAAGCTCCTGTTGGCAGTGCATCCAAGGCAGATTGTAAAAGAATTTTAAGTGTTCGCTCCATCACCATCACCCGAGCTTGCGGCAGGGACGTGGAAGGGCAGGAGCAGATCGTGGGCTTCATAACCGCGCGGCTGGCGCTGCTGGTGGAGGCGGACGCGCTGGACCGCAAGCTCATGAGCCTGGCCAGCCCGGCGCTGGATGGCGACACGGTCGTCTACCTGCTCACCATCGGCTGCTTGCCCGGCCTGCAGAACCAGGTGCCGCTTCCAAAGAAGTCCCTGCGATGTGCCCGGCATGATGTAGATTCTGGCCTGCTGCTGCAGCCTGCGCCAGCTGCCTCGTCCAGCTCCCAGCTCGCATAAACTGCTGCAAGCACCGTCAATCTTCCGCCATGGCCGATGCTGAATATGCACCATATCCACTGTCTTTCAAAGGCACACTGGCTAGTGTACTGTCGATCAGGCCGCCATGTGTCGTTACCGCAGGGCATCGCCAGCGACATGCTGCGGCTGGTGGAGCACCGGGCGCGGGAGGCCGGCTGCCGCGCCATCTACCTGCACGTGCTCGCTGTTTACAATGCGTCCGCCGTCGCGTTCTACCACCGGCACGGCTTCTGGGAGGCCAGCCTGCTGAAGGGCTTCTACAACATCAGGTGCGTCCCTCTCTGTAAGCGCTTAGCCATGTGTGAGCGCAGCATGTCTCCAGTCATCTGCAACAGCCTGGGAGAGCTGACCTGCCCCTTGCAGCAACTAGAGCTTCGGGCACAATGGACTCTAGAGAAGCTCTGTCAAGCATGCCGAAATGTGAAATTGAGTACTCTGGCATGCAGCACGGGGCGGCAGCCGGAAGCAAGCAGGACAGAGTACGATGCCCTGCTGTTCGTGCGCTACGTGGCGGGCAGCCCACCGCCCAGCTCGGCGACCGCCGTCGTGTCAGCGGCCATCTCGCAGCTGCGCAGCTTCTCGGCCTGCCTGCCGTTCTGGCCGCCGCGGCGGAGCAACGGCCTGTTCCTGGGCAACGCCAGCCGTTGCGTCGCGCTGCCGCGGCCAGCCGGCAATGGCATGCCGCCGCCGTATGGCGCGGGCTCCTCAGCGGGTCCGGTGGCCTCTGGGGGCCCAGTGTGGCTGCAGCGGATGTTCCGGGGGCGGACATCGTTTGATGCCCCGTCTTGATTGTGGTTTTGTGAGTTTGTGTAACGGTAGCTCTGCAGAGCTTCAGGCAGTCGTGGTGTCCGTTCCCAATTGCAGCCCAGTCTCTTCGCTTGGTTGACCAGTTTCTGTTTGGTTTGATAAGCTAGTGGCACCATTCATGTGCCAGACATCAATTGGCCGGAATCTTGCACGAAGTACCTCATTTCTGCAGAACGGCTGGGCAAGTGCTTTTGACGCCGAGTGACAGCTTATAGTCAAAGCCGGTCTGCATGTGAGGCACCAACAACAGTGAGTGTGCCGTCAACGAGGGGAGTTGTTCCAAGACGATAGACAGGATTGCACCGTGAGAACGAACAAGCAGGAGGCAGTTACGACAGCAGCTCACCGGTGTCGCGAGGAAATGCCTCTCAAGCGATGGCTTGGCCGCCGTCGCGGAGGACAGCGGACCCGTCGCATGGACAGCGTAAGCGGGCGCCCCGGTGGCCCACTGCCGGTCCCACTGATCCGAGGCCTTGACAGGGCGCTCCCACTCGACCGTCACGACGCCATTTCGAATCGAGCACGCCGTCATGTTGACGTTGTTCGCCTTGGCGCTGTTGGCGAACATGGCGTCAGGGCACACGCCAATGGCCTGCCCCTGCAACCAACCACGATGTAGGCTTGCCTGCTGTAAGTTCTGCAGCAGCAGCTCTGAAAAGGCAACATTGTGCAAGAAATGCATTTGTTTGCGCACAATGTTGTGCACGCGCATGGCGTTGAGGCGCACCGGGACTCTCTTCGTGTCGCACGTAGGATCTGAAAACGGGTAATTCTGTAGGTAGTAGTCCACCGCAAAGCAGTCGGTGCCCACGAAGCCGGCCACGACCACATCGCTTTGAAACATTCCGGCATAGCCGTTCGCCGGGTCGCTGAACCCGAAGCCCATCCAAATTCCTTTTCTCTCGTAGCCAGCCGGAATGACGGACTGCAGCGCGCCGCGCACCGTCGCACCGTCCAACTGCAGGGGAGGAGCCGTGGCCGTGGAACGGTGGTTGTGCTGCGGCATTTCTGCAGGATGCGGCAGGCGGCAAAGGGGAACGAAATGCATGTCCATGCAGGCTGACCTTCCAGTGCAGCAAGTAGTTGCCGGTCTCCAGGACGGCGCAGTTGGTCAACTCCAAGTTGGTCAGGCCGTAATCCGTCGCCGTGAGCACCACTGCCGGCGGCGGAGGAGGCGACAATTTCTTTTGCGTCGCCTTCGTGGGATTTTTTGTTGGCTTTTTCGTGGGCCTTCTAGTCTGTCGCCGTGTCGGCCGCCGTTTCTTTGTGGGTCTGCTCTTCACGGACCTTGTCGACCTCTTGCGGGTAGGCTTGCTTTTCTTAGTCGGCTTCCTGCGAATGGGTTTTTTTGTTGCGACTGCGAGCGCCGCCCGCCGCGGCAGCGCTGTCACCAGCAAGGGGCTGATGCCGCTCTGCGCAGCGCCCAGCTGCAGCTGGTCTCCGCCCCCATCCTCCTGCACGTCCAAGCCTTGCGAAGCGTCACCACTGCAGACGTGTCGGCTGCATGGCATGGTGTGTGCATGTAGTACCGCACAGACATCATGACGTCCAACAACGACTCACGTTATTCTGGCTTTGCGACGCCCCGGAGCCGAGGAACGCGACGAGCAGCACCAGGCACAGGCACCCTGGCGTGGACCGCAGCATCGGCATCACGAAACGTGTCCGGACTCAGCAGCCGCACGTTTAGGGGCCAGCCGCTTGGAACACGGCCCGCGTTCGATGCTGCAGTTGCCGATAAAGCTTGCTCGATGCGAAACGGTGCAACATGCAAGTTGCAACACCCCTCTAGACATCGCAACACAGAACACAGCTTTGCCAGCTGGACGTTGTACGATGGAATCCAAATTTACATCCATCTGGACCGTCCCACATCTCGAACGCTATGATTCTGTGCACAAAACGCGAGGTGCAGCACGCCACAATCCTCCTGCCGGCCCCCTTTCTTCCTAGCGTCTTCTCCCGCCGACCATGGCAGCCACCTTGGTCCGCCTCACGGCGGTGGCGGTTCGGCCGTGCTGCACGGCCAAGCCCGCACGGGCTGCGTCAGCACACGTGCCGAAGCTGGTCTGTTTCCCTCCTGCTCCGCTGCAATCGGCGGTTCCGCTTCGCCGTCTGCACGAGAGGCAAGCCTTGATTCTTTCTGGAACTCCCTGTCGTTGCACAGCGCTGTCAGGTGGAGTGGGGTTGTAATGCCCCCTGATTTACGCTCGGCTCTCGAGCGTGCGGTCTGGCTTCACACAGGCGGCTTCACTGGTGAATATAAGTCCTTACATTTTGAATGGATTGGCTCGCTGCCTCCGTGTGCCAAAGTTACTGCCTCAATGACAGGCCCTCGGCCGGGCGCCGCGCCGTGATAGTGGCGTCCTCAGACATCAAGTTCCAGGGACTGGACGAGGGTGATGGTGCTCCCGGGCACGACTACACGTCCCTGTTTGCTTTGGCGGCGTTTGCAGCGTCCTACTTTGAGCAGATCCATATCAATGTGCCGTTCCTGCTCAAGGTACGGCAAGTCTGAATGATACAGGCTGAATTGGTTACACTGACGCTGAAACAATGGCATTCCCCGAGGACCACGCTGCTGCAGCCCTTTGACGGCATGCTGGGCATCTGGACTGACGTTCAATCTATGACTCCGACACAGGCCTTCGCCTGGTACACGCTGCTCAACGCGGCGGCGGCGCTCGTCTTCAAGCAGGGAAACGTCGACAAGGTCAGCCAGTGCATGATGACTGGCCAAATCTACTTGATGGTGTTGCCGCCTGCAGATCTTTTGCTGCAGATCTACTTCCGCACCAACACGCTGCTCGCCGACTGCAGATCGGCACCGTTGTCGCTCCGGCGGTGCTGGCAGCGAGTATCGCTCTGAAGCAGTACGATGCCTTCAACATCACCATCGGGCTCATCGGCTGGTACCTCGCACGCGAGCTGAAGGTGGGGTGTCCATGCATGGGAAGGTGCTTTGCAGAGCTTGACTGTTTTGTCCGCGGAACGCACACACAAATCCGAACTGTGTCACCCTGCCATGGACAACACCGGAGCCCGCTGAGTGACTTTTGCACTGTCGTCGCTGGACAGGGCCTGCCGTTCTGGGGCTGGGTGTCCACCCTGGTCGCTGCGCTGTGGTATGACTATGGCACCTACTGGTAAGACCAACACCAATTGAGGACCAAAGTGCTTTTGAGGGATCAGTTCCGCAGCCACCCGACATGCATACGAGTACGTTCCTTTTGGGTCTAGTCTTGTTCGATTTGAAAGGTTCTGTTATGCATACAGGGTGATTGGGGCGTACACATTCTTGACGCTCACCCGCCTGCTGGACGGCCTGGAGAACAACAAGGTGGGTGCCGCTGTGCCGCTCGCAGCCTCGCTGCATTGCGCAGATTTCCATTGTGAAAACGGCCGGCATGCGTTCATATGAGGCTCTCAGCATGCAGGCATCTTACGCTTACACGTTTCGTGGCGACAAGCAGGTTCCCGTCGTCTCTCTGCCGGTCCTGGCAGTGTCAGGATTCGCCGTGCTCAAGGAATACAAGAGCCTCTGGGTTATCTGCCTCGCGGTGAGCTCCTAGTGTGCCTACTACATTGTGTTTTCAGACCGCATGTAGTGTGAGAGAATGCGACCCAACGTCTGCATAGTTAGCCTGACGTGTCGGTATCGGTGCAACCCCCGCAGCTGGGCGAGACTTTCAGGAGTTTCTACAACCTGCTGAAGACCGTCAAAGAAGAGGAGCCGAAGGGTATCACTGATCACGAGTAGAGGGACTGTCAGGTCGATAACTGGCAGCACCAGGATGAGTTGAGCGAAGACCGTTGAGCGCGTGTGCCACGGCGGCGGCGAGGCGATGCCGCTGTGAAGTGGACCTTGCCAATACTTGCGTTTTTTTGCAGAGCCTGAGTTGAGTGTGTGATGTCACGTGGATTTCAGCTCCGTATAGATGCTTGTGGACTTCCTGCCACCTGGCATGTGCATGCATGTGCTTCCTCATGCATGAAATGAAATGCTGTAACGATCGGACCCGTTCTGCACAATGACTGACGTGATCGAACGCGCCTGATCGGATGGTTGAAGACGGCGCCACGCCCCCCAGCAGCGCTGCCCCTTCGTCGCGCAATCAAAAGAAAAAGCGGCGCCAGAAGCGGTCCAAGGACTTCAAGCGGCTTCTGGCTGTGCAGGTATAAGCCGCTTACGCTTCCTTGTGCTTGTGGAGGCTCCTGCGCTGATTTGCTTGTCAAATTCCGGTGACTGACTGCACGTGCCGAGTGATTTCGTGCCCTGCACACAGGTTGGCGTGCAGCCCTCCGCGGGCCGGACACCAAACGAATTGAGTTTCTCGCTTGAAGATAGCTTTGACGGCAGCTGGCTGCACGGCGGGCTGAAGGCGGCTCAGGGGTCGGTGGACACACACGCGGACAGCGGAAGCGCCGTCAGCAGCACGCACACCTTCCATGCCGCGGCCACAGCCTCCCCGCGCACGCGGCTCGCCTTGACGCCAATCTCACAGCCACAGAGCCCCGCAGCGTCAGCATCTGCTCCGGCAAGTGGCCGCATGCCGCAGCAGTCTGGCACAGGCGGCGGCGGTGGCCGTGGCCAGCTGCAGGCGGCGGGGCGTCTCAGCAGCGGCTTGCAGCCCCAGTCGCCCCACGGCGCGGCTGCAGACCAGGCAGCACAGGTGGCTTCATGCCATGCAGACGATGCGCCGCGCGCCGTCGCTCTGCTGGCGGGCGTCCTTGACACAGGTGCGCCAATCTGCTTTTTAATATAGCTGCTAGCTGATCGGTGCTGGCAGTGCAGGTGCTGGCAGTGCAGGGAACCCAGATCCATTGCTCTCTGTGCGACGAGGCTTCCGGATGCAGCAGTCGCTCTCAATTGGTTGAGGTTTGAAGTGTCGAGAGATGGAAGGCCAATTTAGCCACCGTCGTACGCGGCCGCCGCGTAGTGTTGGCGAGCGCTACATCGACAGCACTGGCGTGCCTGCAGAGCTACTACATATTGTTGTCGCCGATCTGCGCGCAGGCGCCAGGCGCGATGCCCGCGCGGCGAATGGCGGCAACACCGACATGACCGCTGCGCTGCTGGTGATGCACTCGATGCTGGACGCGCGCGCGCCGGCGGCTGCGGCGGCGGCCGCCGGAGGCCAGCAGCGGCCCGACGTCGCGGTGCACGGCAACTACAAGCGGTACTACGGCTACCGCTGGGGCGGCGGCGCCGGGGAGGACCGCCGCCTGCAGGTGCGCATCACCCTGCAGCGAGGATGCCACCCTTTGGCAACCCTATCAGTCCTTCCAGCAGCGGCGCGGTCACGCGCTGTGCACTGGCTTTGCTTTTGAATGAGGCAGCGCTCGTCGAGCCGACAGTTCTGCGAGCAGCTGCGCTGGGTTCCTGAAACGCCTGCTGCCGCGCGCAGGCGCTGGAGCGCAACTGGTTTGCGGGCAAGCGCTGCCTGGACGTCGGCTGCAACGAGGGCTTGGTCAGCATGGCGGTCGCGGTTAAGTTTGGCGCCGCCGCCATGCTGGGCCTGGACATTGATGGCGCCCTGGTCAACCGCGCCTGTGCCAACCTCAGTCGGTATGATTTAGTGACGCGGTGCTGCGCCAGTAGAAGGGTACCTAGTAGAAGCGACTGGACAGCGACGGTGCCCTGCGCCAACCTCTGCCAGTGGGTCAATTATGCGTTGCTGCGCCAGTAGAAGGTCAGTAGAAGGGTGGTAGGTGCCACTGGACATCGACGCGCCCTGGTCTATGGCGCCTGCGCCAACCTCAGCCGGTGGGTTCAATACGGCGCTGCCATTGGTGGCGTGCGCCTCGGCAGTGTGTGACATGTGGCGGCACGTCATGGCTGGCACGCAGTGTTCACCGCAGCCACGCTGGGGCTGAAATCTCTGGGCTTGAGAGGAGAGGCGCAGGGGTTATTGTGCGGGGGGAATGCCATTCTTGTGCAGACTATTGGCTCATATTCTAATTCGTGTGCGATCAAGCTGCCTGCGCTGTTCTGCAGGGAGCGCGGCGAGATGGCGCAGAAACTGGTGGCAGCGCGGCGGGAGGGGCGCGACGGGTCCGCCGCCGTGCGGGAGGCGACTGCCGCTCAGCGCGCCCTCAAGGGCGTCTGGTTCCAGCAGGTGTCCTCCCCGTGAGCAGCCCCTGGATGCCTGCCGGAGCTGCGCCCGCCTTGAGCAGCCTCGGGATGAGTTGCTGCGCAACTGCATGCAAATCTGCAGTAGGCATAGCCAGACTACACAGTCAGCACTGCCATCATCTAGTGGCAGCAGAACCTGTGGGTACAACCCGCCTCGAGGCGGCACTTCCTCTGCTCCCAGTAAGCCCCCAATTCAACTGAACGCTCGCCTGCCACGCACCTTTGCCGCAGGGCAACGTAGACAACAGGATGCCGCAGTGAAATTGGGCAGCCGAGACAGATATTCACCCAACACATTGAATGTTGTTTCCCGCCGCAGGGCGACATGGCCAGCGGGCGCGCCCGCTGGCCCCGGGCGCAGCTGCAACCAAGAACACTCCACGATGCTGGACGACAAGTTGCTGTCCTGCCGCTGATAGTGTGCGCTCCTGACGCAGGGCAACATGGCTAGCGGGCGCGCGCCGGTGGAGCCGGGCAGCTGCGACACGGCGCTGTGCCTGAGCGTCACCAAGTGGGTGCACATCAACGCAGGCGACGCGGGGCTCAAGGCGCGTTCTTACTTTCTTGCAGCGCTCTTCCTGTTGCAGCTTTTCTGTTTCAGCTCTGTTTGCCGCATGTTGCCCCCGCCGGAGCCTCGCCACAGGCCAGTCCGAGCATGACGTACACAGCCATCATATTGTATCAAGCATGTTGTACGTTTACTTCTAATTTCCTTCCTTCCATTAGGCGCTGTTTGCAGCGCTGCACGCGTCGCTGCGCCCCGGGGGCCTGCTGGTGCTGGAGCCACAGCCCTGGCGCTCCTACAAGCAGGCCCTCCGCAAGCAGGTGCTTGCCTGCTTGATGCCATGCTTCCTGGAACGCCTGCTGACAGAGACAAGTCCTGCTCATGGACTTGTCACAAGTGCTGCAAAAGGGGCCCGAGGGGAATCAGCTGCACGCGCGAGGCCGCGTGTGTTTATGGCAGTCGGCATGTTGGACTCCAGGGTGACATATAGATTTATACATCAGACTGCCACGTGCGCATGCACATGCATGCTTTTGTCGTGCTATCCCCGCGCCAAGCCGGTGTATGATACGTCATGCGTGTGTGCATGACCGCAGGAGCTGGCGGGGTCGCTTCACGCGGGCATGCTGGCCAGCCTGCAGCTGCGGCCGGAGGGCTTTGTGGACTACCTGCAGCGGGAGGCCGGCTTCCGCCTGGTGGGAAACCCTAAACTTTGTTCTCCTATCATTGTTTAGGTTGATGGATCACCCACATGGCTTCATGCCGTGTTGCCAGCCACTGCTGTCGCTGGGTTTGCAGGGGCTTGGCGCTTTTGCGTTGGTCTATTTGGGCAGATCGTGGGAGGTATGCACGGCGCAGGAGCGGTGCTGCCGCTCCTTTTGGCACGTCGCCCGCCGCCGGCCATCAGTCTGCAGCGACAATGGGTCTGATCACATGATTTGATGCTGTGCAGGTGCGGGAGCTGCAGACGCCAAGCGATTCCAGCAAGGGCTTCGACCGCCCCATGTACCTGTTGGAGAAGCTGATCATGGAGTGACGCGGTAGTTGGGAGTTGCTGGTCTAGGCATTCCTTCATCGATGAATCGTTTTGACTTGGTTTTGCAAAGTGTTTCGTTTCTAGGCGTGTCTGGCTTTGTCAAGCTGTTTACAGCGATGCGAGTCGGGGTCTTTGAGCCACACCTAGTTGAAGAGCAGAAGAGTTCAAGCCTCACCAAACTAGCGACATGAGTGCACAAAGCATAGAACACACATGAATGCAGACCTGACAAATGACATGAACAGGTGACCAGACCATTCGCTTCTGTACCTTGAGCCTGTGTGCACATCGTCGAACATCTGCACGCAACGCAGCGCCTATTGCGTCCATTGCTATGCTGATGCAGTGTGGAGGGAGGGCAGCCCTCACAGGCGGAAACAATAAGGGCCACACAGCCATGACATCCATGACAGCCATGACAGGCTGTTGTGCGTCGTGGATTCATCCTGCAGGCCTGGCGCTGTGCGAGCCTCAGAAGCCTGCCGCGTCGGTGGCGGAGGCAGCCACGGACAGGGGTAACCCTGTCCTCCGGCGCCATGCTGCCGCCAGGGGGCCGCGTACAGCGGGTCATTGCCGCCTTCCGCCGGCGGCGCCGTGTCATGGTGCTGCCGCAGCCTATGGCGGGCCGCCGCCGCCTTGAGCCGGCTGTGAGGGGTCGCCGGCCAGCGGCTGCCCGGCGGCGGCCTGGCCGCCGATCCCGGGCGCCTGCGCCTGCGCCTGCTCCCGCGGCGCCCCGTCGATGTCCGTGGCCATTGCGTTCGGCGTGGCGGCGTCGGCAGCCGCGGTGGACGGCGGCTGTCGCAAAACGGAGCGGGTGCCGGGCAGCGGCACTGCGCTGCCCCTGATCGACTCCATGTCGAAGAGCGATAAGGACACCGCCACCGGGGGTGGCGGTGCCTGGGCGGCGGAGTCCCGGGCGTCGTCCCCTGCCGCCTGCACCTGCGCCTGCGGCGCCTGCCGCGGTGCCTGGGCGGCAGCGAAGCCGTGCTGCCCAGCCAGCCTGGGCGGCGTGCCGTCACCGTCACCGTCCGATTCCTCCTGCAGCGAGCACGAGCACGAGCATTCAGCGCCATGGCTTTGTCGCCAGGCTCGTGCAGCACACGGGGTGGCGAGAAACGGTGACGCATGCAGCTTTGGGGACTGCCGGCAACAGACTATGGGGCTGTGCCGCGTTGACGTGCGGCACACTCATGGGAGGCAATGTCAACGGCAATTGTCCCAAGACCATGTTCCACTGCCAGGCGTGTGCGTCATGCAGCACTTTGCTCACGTCTATGGCAAGGCCACAACCCTGGGGGACTCGCAGGGCCTGTTGAGAATGATTGAACACGTATTATTTGTACCTCGTCGTCTGCGTCGGAGTCGGAGCCGGCGGACGTCGCCAGGCGCATTAGGTGCATGATTTGGTGGGGGTTCATGCCCGGGTGCAGCGCCTGCAGCTGGTGCAACAGCGTCTGTGCCGGCAGCTGCTCCTCCATGCGGTGGCCTGCGTTAGGCGTGATTGAGTGGTTGAGTGGTTAATCATGGCTGTATTGAGGCGTTGGCGCCGGCAGTTGCGCCTGCATGCGGTGGCCTGCGCTCCCAATGCAGGCCACATCAATTGCGGATCAAGGTGTTGAGGAGCTGTCAGGACCGCTTTGCTAGGCAGCAGGTGCTGCATGCTCCTGCCTAGTGTCCCACAGCAGGGCCTTACGCGGACAAGGCGCATGTGGGTGCAATGCCAGCAGCGTGTGGCGCACTGCGCAAACTTGAAATAAGCAACCGCCGCGCGAATATTTTGTGGAAGCGTATGCTCAGATGCAAGACTCGCAATTGTATGGTGTACACCGAGCACCCAGCAGAGCGTGCAGGCAGTGAATCATCTGCAGTTGGGCATTCCAGTGTGCAGGCAGCTGCTGATCAGTACCTGCGACGTGCTTCTGGTTGAAGCGGCCATAGGTGGCGCGGCCCGACAGGTGGCACGCTCCGCACTGCACTCCGCAAAATCCATGTCAGGCACCATGATGCCATGACATTGTGGGTCGAAGAATGTGGCCAAGCAGCACAGCACAGCATGGCATTCAGACGTTCAGGCTATAGACATCGAATCTTTGGCTCAAGTCAAAATGTGGATTGAAGCTGCACCAGGTCGAAGCCGATGGCCTCATAGCAGTCGATGCACTTGAAGCGCTGGCCGCGGATGGGGTACATGCCGCACAGGTCGCAGCCCACTCCGAAATGCACATACTCCGAGACCGCCCTGCAGCATGGTGTCACAGAAATCTTCTACAAGTCCAAAAAACGTTTGGCTGGAGACCAGCAGACTCGCCTCAGCCTGAGACTGATACCTGAGGTTCAACACTGGCAGTATCGTGGCGCGCACCTGTCGGGCTGGGCCGTGCCGCCTGCCGTGTCCCCTGGTACCGGTGGCGCTTGAGGCGGCTGCCCTGGCTGCCTAATCCCTGCAAAGCAGATTCCGCATGCACTCTCTTCGGACACAGAGGCCATCGAATTGTAAGACCCTCTGCCCGGCTCCCAACTGTACAAGTTGGCCACACGGCTGCATGCACGCACCCTGCGGCGCGCTGCCGGCGGATGGCTGGGGTGCTCCGGTGCGCGTCACCGCTGCCACCAGCTCTGCCTTCCAGCCCGGCGACTGCGGCGCCGGCGCCGGCCGCGAAGCCTGCTGCTCCAGCAGCGAGTGCTGCGCCAGCGCTGGGAACAGCGCCGCCACCAGCTCCCCCAGCTGCAGCATGAGCAGAATTTTGGTTCTCGGAAACTTGCTTCAGATAGGATACCTTAGCGAGTCAAGCCTCGCTGTTGGCTCTGGATCTGGCCATAAAACCCTGTATCAAGGCGGCTGGCACGCTGCCTGCGGTGCCTGCACATGTTTTGCGTTGCAGGGCAGATTACTGCACAACATGTCTCGATCAGAGGATACCAAGTACAACGCATTTGGACACTGACCCACGTTTCCAGTGACGAAAACAGTCCACAGAAAGTTCCATGCTGTGCTTCCTTGCTCAGGCCACGATTCGTGCTGACTGGAAGCTTGCCTGTCTGCAGACGGCGGGCGTCTTGTCGATGGTGAGGTGGCACAGCGCGCAGCAGGCGCCGCCGCCCTCCATAGCCGCCAGGCACCCCGCACTGAAAGCGCCACACCAGCCGTGAACCTACCAGCTGTGATCCCGCAAGCACTGCGGCCTGCATGCTGCATTGCACGGCTCTCAACTCTCCACCTAAGTTGAACCCTTGCATTCGGGCCGGCCTTGCAGAACACACACCTGCACACCGGGTGGCCGCACACGGGCACGAGCGGGCGGGCTAGCAGCCGCTTGCACTGCGGGTTGCTGCACTGGAAATCCGTTGGCTCTGGCTGATACACCGCCGCAGCTGCTGCTCCGCTGCCGGCGAGCCGCGGGTCCAGAAGCACTGGCTCCGGCAGCAGCTCGTCGATGCTCGAAGACTGCATTCCCAATGCGTCCTCCTGCAGCCACGGCACACGGCTTGAGCAAGGTGTGGCAGCCAGCAAGGCGTGTTGAGGCACCCCAGGCAACGTCGATGCTGTCACTTCAGCTTCCTCGGTGACGAGAGGTTTACAACCTCTGGCAACAGATTTCTCTGGCAACAGATTTTTGTTTCTCCATTCTGGTGTATATTTGACATATTTCCGTGGTTTCGCACCGTCTCCTTCGTCTCGCTTGCTCGCGCAGCTGACTCCACCGGGTATTGCCGCAGCAGGAAGGTGTTCAGCATGGTGCAGACCTGCTGACATCGTCAGAGAGCGCTCAGCCTGCAACCTTCCTGGCCCCACAATCTTGATCCATCAGGTTCTGCTGCTGTCATGCCAGCATTATCCCGCTCACCCGAGGCAGCAGACTGTACCGTGCGCGGCACACCGGGCATTGCGACACGTCATATGCGTCCATGGACTTGTGCGTGCACCTGTCACGTGAGTTTGATAGAGCACGTATTGGGTATTCCTTTGGCAGATGCAAATCTCAAGCATCCTCACAGGCACCACACGTCTGCATGCACGGCAAGAGGCAGCTGGGAAAAATTTGGCACCAGAAGCAGTAGATGTGGCCGCAGGAAGGGGCCACGCATCTGGAAGGGCAGCACGTCATTGTCGTCAGGACACACAACTCTCAGGCATTAGATGTGCCAGTGAAGTGTGCCCATGAAGCAAGCTGCGGTCATGGTGCACGGCAGCAGCGATGTCCACGAACCGCGCATGTCAGAGTCACGCAGGTACCACTCACGGTTTGTACAGCAGCTCCAGGCACACTGCGCAGTGCCAGTTCTGCAAGTCTGTGGTCTGCATCTCCATTGCCGCGCCGCAGAGCGGCAATCGAAATCGAATCGCAGCTGAACAGCGGGTCGCACTGGTACCGGTGAATATTCGCAGCTGAATCAATTGTGCATATGGTCTGCACGCAGTCGCGGGCACAGACAAGGTCAGGCCGGTTGCATGTGCGACGGCAATCGGATCGCCAATTGACGGAGCCAACACCAATTGCGGATCAGCTGCACGCCTTGATTGATGACGCAGTTCAAGAACGAAGGCCTGCAGATAGAATGCGACAGTAACTGCTGCAGCGAGAGAAAGTTCTGCGCAAAAGTTCCGGAACAACATGCATGACTTATTCGCAGAAGCGCAGAAGCGCCTGTTGCAGACACGTGTCAAAGAATCGCAGGCATTGTGCCTGATGCGGGATTAGACCGTTCTAGGCACTGCGCACTGGCAATTGCCACAGCGAACCGCATCATGAATTTGAGCCGACAGGATGCGGACGCGAACTTCGGCAAGAGGTCGCCGTATTGGAACAGTATGATGTGAGTGTGCACAGATGAACGTGAGCACGACTGCACAATGGGCTGCTGCTTTGACCCATGCATGTGTCTGCCACGCGCATGTCCGGAGCTGAGACAATGCCATGTGCTGCACCTCCAGGTACACAAATGTAAGCAGCATCGCCGCCGCGAACCGCCTGCTCCAGCTGCGGCAGCTCGGCGACGGCACTCTGGGCAACTTCATCATGGATAAACTATAGAAGGAAAAGCGCAACCCGAACGTGCGCACTGCTTACCACGGCAGCCCCACGTAGTGTGTCTCGAGATACTTCACACACTAAGCACTTTGTCTGCTTAATTGAGTTCTCAGTCTGGGCGCCCAATGCTTTTGCAGGGCGAGGAGCACATAATTTTTGTCTGACGGCTTGCGGCGGCGAAGGCGGTGCTCGAGCAGTGCGTCTTCCCTCAAAGCCAGGTCCTTCGCTCATCGCTTGTGTTCCGTGGCAAATGCCCCTGACCGCATCTGACAAGAATATGTCTATTTTTGTAAAATAGGGACAAGCAGGATGGCGACAAAGGCCCATCCCGGACACTGGTGCTGTTCGAGTGGGTGCTGACCACAGAGGTGTGACCAGTTCTGTTTATTTATCATTGTTTAGAGTGTGACTTTGCCCAAAACACAACAGACATGCAGCCGGACTCGGCCAGCAGACTCGGCCTGCAGACTCGGCCCCAAGCCGTGTTGCAGTCTGATGACAGCGCTGTTGTCATTCCCAATCTTGGTTGCTGTGATCTGTTGACTCAGGCTCGCGTTCGGGCTTCCCTGACTTGGGATCTTCATGTGTCAGCGTGTCAGCTGTATTCGTGGCCGCAACCATGGTGCATCGAGTCCTTTGTCACATTGGAGAGGAACGAAGCATCTGTGGCTGGGTTTGATGCATTCTAATCAAGGGCGCTTTTGATGCCAGTGCAGCTGACGGGCAAGGCGCGGCCAGGCGTTGCCGCACATCCTCCTGCGCTGTGGGCTGGACATCCTCAACCAGCTGTTTGACTGCGACTTTGAGGCCACGCTCGGAGATCGCAAACCGAATGAACTGGATGGCCGACTCGACTCTGGTAAGAGTTGAACAACGATGCTGAAGGATGAGTGCAGCATTGCGGCGCTGAGTGCTGAGCAGTAATGTTGCCACAGCAGGCGCACAAAATGGTCAGAACTCAACTGATCAATTCTTGGCTCAGCAGATGATGAGGCGATTCTCGATGCCCATACAGTTCAACAATGGCGTGGAGAAGAAGTACGAATATGTTCCGGGGCCTGACGGCACAGAGGAGGTGACCTTACAATGGACTTGGGAACGCAAACGAGATTTATCACATTGCATCAGCGGGACTGAAAACTCAGGCATATCCAGGCGAAGCACCTTGTGCCATGACTCGCCGCGCAGGCGAGCAGCGTCTGCGGGACCCGCAGCCTGTACGAGGGCGTTGTGCGGAAGGAGGTCTTGGCGCGCTACGCCGGCAAGCTCTGTTTCGTCTCTAGCGCTGCCGCCAATGGCCTGAGTTTCGTCTCCTGCGCCATAGCAGTCGCAGGTACGGTCAAATGCCTGTGCCAAGTCCTTTGAAGGTTCAAGACTCCAGCAAAAGTCCACATGCCGCAACATTGCATCGTACATCGCGTCCATGATCAGCATCGTCTTCACCATTTCTTCTTCCAACGTCTGCCGCTGTGATTACAGGGCTGGAGCTGGCGGATGACCGTTTCCCGTCGGCAGATCTGGTCGTGGATGCGTCGGGCTCAAGTCCAAGGTCGCGGACTGGCTAGCCGCCGCCGGCTGTGAGGCGCCGTTCTCGAATTTGTGGTCTCATGGGGCACCGGCTACGGCTCCCGCCTGTACAAGCTCAAGCCGGGAGCTCAGGCGCGCAAAAGCCGCCCTGTGACTCGTGCTTGCATTGAGCATGCAGCTGCACGTCTGATTGTTTCCACCCAAAACGCTAAGCTCCTTGCAGCCGCCCGCTGACAGTCTCGCCTGACTGCGCTCATCCTGATGAACATATTTGTCAATGTTTCATTCGAAGACTCAAGACAGCAGCCCAATCTGAGGTGTTGAGTCGCAGGCTCTGGGCAGTGCAGCGTCATTTTTGGCATGCCGCCACACGACAGTCGAGGCGGCGGCCTGATGAACGTGGAGGGCACATACTTCCAGGTGACTCTGCTTCCTGGAGCTGGGCCTCTTCCTGCCAGTAAGGGTCGAGGATAAATCACGACATGATTTCACTTGCCTTGTTCAGCTCTGGGGCCGTAATCAGTGATGCCAAGACCAGTGACGCGTCAACAGGCTCACATCACCGCAGCTCGACAGGATGACATGACATTGTTAATGTGGCCCCGACATTCACTGCAGCTTGTGTCGGCATGAGCAGGCGCTCCTTTGGGGGTATCAAGGCGATCACTCACCGGCTGATGACGAGGGCTTTCTCGCATTTTCCAAGAGCCTGGCATGCAACGCCCGTCAGTCTACGACCGCATGCTGAAGATGGAACCTGTCTCCTCCATTCTGCGTTTCAAGCGCACAGACAACTACAGGCGCTGCTATGACAAGGCAAGTGTTGATGTATGTGCTGGGCTCTGCTTGGCACTGAGGCATGCACCGCAGCTGCAACTGGAAACTGACACGGGCTGATCTGCAACCCACGACTGCACAAATCAATCATCAGGCAGGTTGTGCACATGCATGCTGTCTGCAGATCGCGCCAATTGTTTCCAGAACGCACGTGCTGCTGCATCAGTCGTCCTGGCCGATCCACCTGCAGGGCGCAATGATTCACTATGTCCCGCTGCAGGTCAAGATGCCAGACGGCCCGCAGTCCTCGGCGACGCCACTGCCACCTTCAAACCTGTGCACGGCCAGGTGCAGAAGTGCTGGACACGGCTTGACACAACAGTCCATACAGCATCCCGGCCACAGGCAGCGTGACTACGCAACGGCAGCTTGACTGTGTTGACGTGGAGTCCGAGCTGCCGAAGGCTGGGTGTCCGATCATAACTCGATGTCTTACCACCTGGCCGCTTCTTTGACAGCTTGTCGACTGTGGATGATTCATTCCCTACCTCGTGGTGCCACAGGGCATCATGGTGGGTCTGATGGGGGCGGTGACGCTGCGCGATCTGGTGGCCGAGCGGCTGGCGCTCGCGGCCGGCTCGCTGCCCGCCGCGCCGCGCTCGCCGACCTGCCGCAGGTACTTGTGGCGGGGTTCGAGCCCAGTCAGTGCATCCCCCTTGCCTGTCATGCGTGTTCACGATCCTCCAGCACGATGCACGGCCTGCGCTGATCATATCGGTGGCCGAAGCGCCTTGCCGCCTGTGGGATGTTGGCACTCCACAATTGAAAGGGGACGTAAAGGAATAACACACCAGAAGAATCACCACATGTGGTGCACCTGCATGAATCCAGGGGCAGCCGCGCACCGTGCTGAAGCTGTGGAAGGTGCGCGGCCCCCAGCTGTTGCTTACTCGCCACTTCAAACGATGCGCCTGATACCACTCCCTCGTCGATTCGTCAATTCGAAATGGCTTGAAGCGCTGGGCCGTGCTTGCTCGAGCAAGTGCCCGATCCAGGAGGTGCTGTTGCGATGTGCCCTCCAGCCCGAAGCTCTCCACAGTCCTCATCTGGAAATTTCAAATCTGGTGCAGCTGCCTGGGTGATTGCAGCTGCTGTGCGGCACATGCAGGTGTACCATCTGGTGGGCGACCCGGCCGTTGTGTTCCCGCCTCTGGTGATGGTTGCGTTGAAGTTCTGGCTGTGCTGCCGCCTCTCTGTGGTGTTGCGCCTTGTCGGCGCAGCCGGCCGCATGGGCCACCAATAGCTAGCTGTCCCTTGTCGTCGTCGCGAAAGGAGTGACCACAGCGTCAGCAGCAATGGTGTGTTGCTGTCAGCTACTTCCGCGCCGCCAGAAGATGATATGCACTGCACACGCCGCCATACCTTGTGCTGACAGCAGGCGATCTCACAAAACCTCTTGCCACCTTGAATGATCACGGAGAGAAGTTCATTGGGTCCACACAGACGATTCACAAGTTGACCACTGCAGAGTCGGATGAGGTCGCGTGGACGCGCACGACCATAGGATCATGATTGCATATAGTGCTAGTTCGCATACGACAAGGAGATTGGGCAGCAGTGTAACACAAGGATAAGTCGCATCCATGCACGAGTACTGTTGAATTTGATCTCTGCAGCTGTGGACGCTCCTCAACTGGCAGCGATCACCAACACAGAGATTCTTGGACGCTGCCACCTGGCGTCACCTGATTTTACGATGCTAGTCTCCTCAACCTTTCACCACCACCTACACTTCTACCATCCGCAGAAACTTCAGAGCTTCATTTTCGCTTGCCCCTGACGGTCGCCTCCATGAACAGCATGGTTTGCGGAGCGGCAGCGTCAGCAGGTGTGGCAGCAGGCCACCGCCACGTTCAATCTGGAGGGCTCAAATTCGCGGGATGGCAGCCGAGGCGCCCGTCTGTGGCAGCACGGGGAGCCATTCTTCAAACACGACCTCAGAAACGAAGCATCTGCCGCACACTCGCGGCCCAGCACGCAACAGCAACAGCGGTCTCGCAGGATGCCACAACCGGTTCCGGAATAAACGAGTTGTTGGCACACGACCAGTCGGGTAAGACAAACTGGTTTTGAAATGCACATTACTCAACTGAACAAAGCAGCCTGCAGCTTCATGTGCCGGCAGGCGAAATCAAGCATGCATGCAGTCTTGCACCGCGCATGCGGCATCGCCAAAGGCAGTCAGCGTTGATTCACTTTGTTGACAACGCTCAGCTCAGAAGCAACTGTTGTCACAGGCGACGCCAAGCTGCGGGCGGTGATCATCGGTGCCGGTCTGGCAGGGCTGAGCACCGCGCAGGCCCTGTGCCCGCTGTTCGACGAGGTCGCCATTGTGGAGCGCGACCCAGTGGATGCCGCGGGGCCCTTTGGCATTGCCGGAGAGCACCCAGACCAGGGCCAGGCAAGCCGTGCTGCTGTCTGATGGAGTTGCCCCTTCAGAACTTGCTGATTAGGGGATCTGTTCATCCGACGTCAGCGTATCGCATCAGCGGCGGCGAGCGGCTGAAAATGTGTTGGCGCATTTCAATTTTGCTCGGACCTGGCTGTCCCAATTGACGCACAGATCTCCGGTCGACCCTGAGCGCAACTCGACGTTTCCAGCAATTACCTCACTTTGTATATCGGTTGACGGAACGACCCTGGTGCTGCGCAGCTAACAGGAAGGTCGCGGCCGGGCGTCGTGCAGTTTGCGCACCCGCACGTCCTCCTGCGCCGCGGCCTCAACATCCTCAACGAGCTGTTTGACTGCGACTTTGAGGCCACGCTCGAGGACGCCGGCGCCACCAAGATCAACTGGATCTCCGATGCAACTGTGGTATATTTGCAGCCTGTTAAAACGATGGACGATGTGGTGCTTCAATGGAGCAGCTCTTCATGTGGCGTGGACCTCTGCACTTATCCACCTGTACAGACAGTACCTGTTTACATAGGTTCGAGCTGCGACAGATGCTGTGCCAGAGGCTGCGATTACAGCAACAGCGCACCTGCTGTGCATGGCTGAACGCTCATGCTCGAGTCAGGCGCCCTGTGTCATCAGAACTCCACCCCAAATTTAGATGTCTTGACAAGCGTTTGTTGAGTCTGCGTTCGGCGGAGAGAACATCTACGAGCACATCCCCGGACCCAGCGGCACAGAGCAGGTGACAAGCAAACGAAGCACACCATTGAGACTGGATGCAACAAGACTGGCTGGCGAACGGAGATGAGTGGCTGGCTGCCTTGTACACCGTGCTTTTGCCAGGCTGCATTGATGACTTGGAACCTGGCTGGTTCAAGCTGATGAGTCCCTGCGGCCCCGCATCGCTCAGGCGCGGGGCGTCTGCGGGTCGCGCAGCCTGTACGAGGGCGTTGTGCGGAAGGAGGTTCTGGCTCGCAACGCCGGCAAGATCAGCTTTGTGTCGGGCGCAGTCGCCAAGGGCCTGCGCTTCGCCTCAGGCGCCAAGGCAGTCACGGGTGCGGTCAGTCGCTGCACTGCAGTGCAGAAGCTGCTGGCTTGCACGCCTGCTCGCATGCACACGCGCAACGCCCGTGACAGATTCGGTGTGCATGGCGGGCATCCTCGCAAATTTCAGCATGGCGGGCGTCGCTGCACATTCCGGCAGGCCTGAAACTGCCAACTGACAGCCTGCTGCAAAACCTTCTTCGCCTGAAATTGATGCTCATCGGGGGCTACTAGCTTCTGCAAGCGATCAATCTTGTTGTCGTCAGCTGATGATCTGCTGTGCGATGCAACTGCAGGGCTGGAGCTGGCCGATGGCAGCGTGCTGCCGGCAGATCTGGTCGTGGACGCGTCGGGTCGCAAGTCCGGGGTCGCGGACTGGCTGGCCGCCGCCGGCTGCGAGGCGCCGCCCACGAAGGTCGTCTCCTCTGGCGTCGGCTACGGCTCCCGCGTGTACAAGCTCAAGTCCGGCATGCAGGTGCGGCATTTAGTCATCCCAGTCCATCTGTATGTGGTGTGCCAGGCGCAGAACATGTGCGGGAAAGCCACACAGCGGACTCGACCCAGCCAGATCATCAGTGACACTGGCTGGAGGGAGGCGCTGCGAACCCTAGATTCCGAACATTGAACCACAATGGAGAAGTCGGCAGCATTGAGGATGTTCCTTGGGACAGCAGTTTGACGTGTGCATTGCAGGACGAGGGGCGCTGCGACGTCACCTTCGGCGAGCTGCCGCATGACCATCGGGGCGGCATCCTGATGCAGGTCGAAGGCGGATGCTACCAGGTGACTCATTTCCTTCCTGCCTACAGCAATAGACAACCTGGGAGCGGGGTGCAGGCTTGAAGAGCGGCAGACATACAAGGAGCGGTGAACCAATACGGATGCCCTTCTTGACCGGCAGCCATGACGGCCATGCATGGATGGCAGATGCATGGATGGCTCCAGCATCCGCAAACCGAGCTCCGGAATAATGTGCGCGCAGACGATCCTTTGGGGTTACCTAAATGATCACCCTGCCGGCACGGAGGAGGGGTACCTCGCCTTTGCCAAGAGCCTGGCGAGCCCGTCGATCTACGACCGCCTGCAGAAGATGGAGCCCGTCTCCCGTATTCTGCGCTTCAACCGTACCGAAAACTTCAGGCGCTACTACGACAAGGCAAGTCGAGGCAGATGTTTACTGCTAGGCGCCAGCAGAAACTTTGCGCCAGCATTGTCTGGACGTGAAATGTGGTGAGATGCAGGCTCATGCCCAGCACTTCTGCTGGCCAAGCACCAGCGGTGCCGTGCGGATTTGTGCCACTCCCCCTGCCATAATTACTCTTAACAACAGGAACGGAGAGCGCCGCCCAATCGGTCCAGCTGCCTCGAGCTGCTGAACAAACTGTACTGAACAAACTGTCTGCATTGTTGCAGGTGAAGATGCCGGAGGGCCTCGCAGTGCTCGGCGACGCCGCTGCCGCCTTCAACCCAGTCCACGGTCAGGTGCGGACTTGTACACGAACTTGCCTGGAATGGTTGACCCCGCGTCAATAGCCGACAATCAGCCAGCAGGGAGCTGGCATCGCAGTCTCGAACCTGCCGGTACGCCGCAGACTGGGGCTGCCTGATACACCTGCACCTTGAAGATGTCACCCGCCTATCAAACGGCTTTACTCATTCGACAGCATGTGGCATCGATCCGTCACGCCCTTCTCGCCGCACAGGGCATCACGGTGGGTCTGATGGGGGCGGTGGCGCTGCGCGATCTGGTGGCCGAGCGGATGACACCCGCGATCGGCGGCACGCTGGCGGCCCGCCGCGCCGCGCTCGTCGACCTGCCGCAGGTGTGTGCGACTTGGGTGCAGCCCTGCCATGCTGATGCTTGTGTGAGGCCGGTGATGCATTGAACGTGGTGTAAGGGGGGCCTGTGTCCCTCCGGGCTGCCATGCCGGCGCAACCTGCAGTGACGAACGGACCGCCAGCTCGGGAGGCGACTTCTTACGCACCCCTGCAGCCTCCTGTGGCAGAAGAAAGGCAGAAGGCACCTGTGCAACGGCGAAATGAAGGCACGCGTTCAGAATGCCATGACATATTCCAGTAGGGTGTCACAACTGACATCTATATGCAACCGCGTGGCTGCAGGAGTTCCAGGCGAAGCACGCTGTCCTGGCGGAGCTGCCATGGCAGATGGCCACCGCCGAGGACAACAGGCACGCCCTGCTGCCTTCTCTGCACCATGCACCAATGGTGCACGGGCGTCTGGCTCTGTGCATGCATGGAATGTGTGCATCGAGGTGCTGCAGGCCTCGACGCACTGCATGCGCATCACAGTCTGCAGCAAAAATCCTTCATTACTGCTACAGCGGCAGCGCTCTGCGCTCGGTCCATATTCGCAATGTTTACTCACCTCAGCTCAGACCTTGACCCCTCACACCTATGTGAACTGCAGACAAACAGGCTCGGTGCCGGATGCGGGACCGGTACAGGGGCTGGTCAACAACTACCTGGAGTACCTGCGCAAGGTGTCGCAGGCGGACCCGCAGGCGCAGCTCAAGATGTGGAAGGTGCAATTAAAATTGAGTCTAGATGAATCCTGCTGAACAAAGCTCATTCGGTCAGCGGCTCGCCATGGCCTGCTACCCCGCCTGACATATTACAGCAAAGTGCGACGACGCAATGTGCGCGCATACAAAAGTTGCCTCGTGCTGGGAGGCGCATGCTGTTTGTTTCTGCTGTGTCTCAGTCGCCGGTCAACAGGGCGCAGTGCCATCCCAGCGTTCCAGAATTAACGAAAGTTTTCACATGAATACAGCTGATGTCTTGACATCAGCTGCTGTGTGACATCAGCTGTTGTGTCCATGACGCTGCTGTGCCCATAATGCAGGCATACCCACCTGGTCGGCAATCAACAGGCCGCCATGCCATCCCAGCGCCCACCGCTTCAGGATCACTGAAAGCGTACCCTATGAAAACACCTGCATGCAGTCACCTGCTATTGTGTCTTCATGCTGCTGTGTCCATGACGCAGGTGTACCATGCGGTGGTGGGCGACCCGGCTATCGTGTTCAGCCCGTCGCTGCTGCTGGCCGCGCTGAAGTACTGGCTGCGTTTCCGCCTCGCTGCGGCGCAGCGCCTGGTCGCCGCAGCCGGCCGCGGAGGCGCGGAGTCCCCGCCGCAGGCCGCCGACTCCTGCCCTCGCCTGCTCAGCAAGAGTAGGGGCAAGTAGGAACACTGGCGCACGGTGGCGACGGAAAGGGGCGGGTGCCAGAGTGAGAAGATGCACATGCGCCACATGCACTCGCACGTGCTGGGTGCTGCTGCCAGGCGAGCTCAGGGATTAGTGGCACCGTCAGGGCTATCTGGACGACGGTCGATGGGACCAGACGAGAATTCTTGCAGAGAGTACCCACGGTTAAAGGCTGTACAATCATTGTATCATACAAACAACGGTCGAGTGCCAGGAATGTTGAAACCAATCAGTAAGTGGAGTCATTCCTGTGGAGCAATGCAGGACGGCAGCTGTTTCTAAACATCGTTAGTGTCGTTCCAGCGCTTTGTTCTACCAAGCATGGCGAAGTCCCTCCATGTTATGGACACCTAACAGCAATGCCGCTGCAATCGAAACTCTTACCGTCACATGCAATGCAAGGCCGTCATATACAATGCAGGCTGTGGCACTCGCTGCACCGCTCTCACACTCCAACCTTGAATTGGTCAAGATCCACCCAACTCGACCCCACTGCCTTCCCTGCACATTCTCAGCTACAATCACTGCCCCAAAAAGCAAGCGCCAAAGTACAAGCAGCCGTTTTATACACTGCCGTTCAATGAAGACATTTAGTCGTCTTTCTGCTCGGGCCCGGGCTCCGGATTGATCTCCATGATATTGGTGTCGTAGCCATCCCTCATGGCATTGGACAGCGCCGCAAACTCGCCGCCCATGAGGTCCAGCGCCTGCAGAAACAAAATGCGGGTTTGCGCTGGCTTGAGGAGCGACATTGGAATCGTTGCAGCGGCTGCAGGTATTACAGGTCAGCCAGCCACAGCATTCTGGATGGGCAATGCGTCAGCTGAGCTCATGGGTATGAAGTCAGGGAAGCCAGCACGCGCCTTGTGCCACATGGCGTCGCCGTCCTGGCCGTGCTGAAGGACGAAGCTGCCGGCCGCCGCCGCGGTGAGCCACACGCCCGCGCGGCACTCCCTCGCCAGCTGGCCTGGCCCCCTGCCGTCCAACAGACCGCATATCACGGCTGCTGCCAGTCTGCCCTGAGCTGCTGCCGCTGCCCGCTCTGGCGACTTTCCACAGCGCCATCGCACAGGCGCAATGACATTGATATCCGTGAAACACGCCAGCCTCTGCCAGATCAGCTCGATCTCGGATCAGCTTCATGCTGGGTGAGGGCGTGTAAAGTTGGCAAGGCGGAATGCCGCACCAGCCGCTGTAGCGCGTGAGGCACTTGAAATTGGCCTCGTCCAGCTCCCCTGACTCCAGCCCCGCCTTGGCGGCCTCGAAGCCGCCAAGGTGCACTCCCCGCATCACCTGATGGTCGGGGTGGAGGAACTCCTCTGGGACTGGGACGTTCATGAGCTCATGTGCAAGACGACAGGTTCCGGTGCACCACGACCATGCACAGTGACTTGCATGGAGGGGCGGGCCGCTGCAGTCAAGTTGGTTCACTACGCGGCCACGCTTTGGGGTTGTGGCTATCCACAGGCGCACCTCTCGGGCGTTCCGCAGGTCATATGGGTGCAGGCAGTGAAACGTGTCCTCGCCGACGTCCCCTCCCAGGTATAGCATCAGGTCGGCAAACCCCGGGCAGAGCACCTCTGCAGGCACAGCAAATTGGGTCACGAGACAGACAAGCAGGTACGCTTGCGAGTGTCAACAGGATGGGTGCTGTGTGCCATTGATGCTGCTCTGGCAACGGCAAGCATGTGCACTCACCTGCTCCGGCGACCTCCCCTATCTTATACTCCGTCGGCCTATTCAGTATCAAACCAGCGCTGCCAGACTCGTCGTGCTGGAAGATGAGGATGACAGCCTGCGGGCAAAGCACAGCACTCTTGCTCGAGTGGGTGCTGCCGAGAGCCTGCAACATGCATTGGGGAAACTGGCGCTGCGCCGCTGCAACTCATCTTGATGCAGATGGCCCACGGTGCATCAGCCTGCTTCACCTGAAAGAAGTACTCCTGGCTCGAAGCGAACATCAGCGGGTGTGCGATCAGTATGCAGCCCTGCTCCGGGCCTGGCACTGAATGCGCCCAGATGTCCGAGTCCGCATCGCTGTTCCTCCCCGACGCCACCAATTTTGCACGGAACTCCCTCCAATCCTGGGCTCCGCTGGGCAGGTAGTCTGGCACCGAGCTGCTGGAAGGTGTCTGGTCCGGGGTATCGTCCGGCCTGCATCAGGGAGACACATATCGATGCATGCCGCGCCTCACTGCTGGCGCACTTTGGTCCCAGACACATCGTGGTGCTTCTGTAGCAACCGCCTGTGATTGCCGTGCATACCTGGACTCTTCAGCCCTAGCCGGTAGTCTGAGGCTGTGCTGCCGTGGACCTCGAGCACAAAAGGGATGCCGAAGCCTGTTTGGCATGCGCGTCCGGGATGCAGCACGATCAGCTCCTCGGGCGCAGCTGACTTGGCCGTGCGCTGCGCACTGCATGGTTGGGGGGTTTCACGGCAGACTGATTGCACCGAACTTCACGATCGCGCCTCGCAAACTGCAATCTGACTGTGCATCAAGACTTCCGTGTCGGAAATGGGCTACAATTCGCGACTCCTTGCAATGCGAGCGTGAAGAAGCGTTGCTTGCAAACATTGCAACTCAACAAGCGCCAACATCCTGACGTGTAGACGTGCTGATCATCAGAGTAATCAAATTAAAGCAGCACGGCCCGTGCAACCCTGTGCCGACGCGCCACACTCCATGCCTCTATTGCATGATGATTCCCGATGCTCGAACTCTCCGCTTCACTCGATACAATACAGATTTCCCCTCCTGCAATCAGAGTGACAGGCTCGATGTCATGTCACGCAGGAAGATGGCCAGCGGGACATCATGCACCATCCGCGCATCAGCATCCGCATCCGCATCCGCGCATCAGCATTAATGCCATCCAAGGTACGGGCGACTGAAGCCAAACGTTGATGACAAGCTGATAAGATGTGAACCGGCGTGCTGCTCACCGTTCATCGCTTGCGACCTCAGCCGCCCTTTGGTCTCAGCCAGTTCTAAGGCAGCCGCAGGCGTCGCAACACGGGGCTGGCTTGGCGGAGGCCCAAGCCGAGGATGCGATGGCCGAGGCCCCAGCTGGAACGGATCATGCCCACGGACCCAAAGCCTGCAGCCGTTGCGACAGCGCTAGTTGGAGGGTGTTCGGCTAACAAGCAGAAGAGGCAATGACAACAAGGGAAGTGACAATGCATTCATCGGATGTTGCTGACGGACAACATCCATAGTAGCCAGGTGCTGGCGGCACACGGCGCTGCCCATGATGCTTGTGTTGTCAGCGGATGTGCAGTGTGGTGGTTAATGGGTCAAGAGCTTCGCACCGAAGCCAACAACGGCGCCGATGTATGCCGACATGCCGCTGAGCACCAGGACCTCGCACGACAGCGCTCCCACGAAGACCAGCGAGCCAAGCGCCTGTACAGCATCACATCTATGTGATAGAAGATTGGTGTAAGACCATGGCCCTATCTTGTGACAGGAAACGCACAGCATCCATTTCTTCGTGATGCAAGGGGCAACATGTGCCTCGCATCACGTTGCCCCTTGCATTCATGAAGAAATGGCAACATGTGCTCCACCGGTGATTCGGCCTGATAGCGCACCAGTGGCAACTGCATAAATGGCGCCAGCGCCCCCGGCTGGCCGCGCGGTGGCTGATTCCATGCCGCCAGGCCTGCAAGAGAGGAACGAACAACACCATTCGGTGTCTTCAAACGGTGGAAGCACCATCTAGTCTGCAAATCTCCAGGGGAGGCCGGCAGCTGCAAGTGAAGCCGCACCAGAAGCGCAGCTGGTATGCTGAGGGGCGTGCACGCGGACAGGGCTACTGGAGATTCTGATATCTGAACCCTTCAGAGATCGCACCCTGTGAGTTGGTCTGGATCATCTTGAGTCCCAGCGCCTGCATTGAAATGGTGTGTCGTCTGTGCTTCCGCTGCTGGAAGATATGCATTGTGCAGGATAAGCACACAGGACTTAATCGGCAGCATAACTGGTTCAGGCGAGTGAAGCAAGCGCAGTTGCGGGGCAGGCGTGCCAGAGTCCGGTTGAAGTTGAAGACGCCCAGCTGCGCGCCGCGGCTGAAGCCAGAGAGTACAATCGCGTGCAGGTACAGTTCCAGCGCAAAGTCTGCCGCCTGCATTGAAATGGTGCATCGTGTGTTGATACTGCTGCCCAGAAACATGCGATGTGCAGGATGACAGCACACAGGATCGCTGCTCACATGATTGAGGTAAGTCAGATTTCGCAAGTCTCGTTGCAGGTCGACCATAACACTTGGCTCGACGGCCGCAGCCTGCCTGCTCAGCGAGGAGGCGCAGACAGCACGAAATCTGCACTTGGACGCCATAATGGACGAGGGGAGCGGCACCTGGCTCGGCGAGCGCAGCCGGCCGGCGAGGAAGCGCAGGCAGGTGCGCGGGCCCGGCAGCGCGCCGCCCAGCAGCTCCTGGTCGAAGAACCGCGCGTGCGATCGTGGGATCTTGTACGGCGCATGGCACCTTCGTGTTGTCAGATTTCAATGTCAGAGTATCAGAGGATTAGAAGCCAGAGCGTGTGAACGCTGCTGCTGTTCAGAGAGGTGTCATGTGCATGCCGTGGATTGACTGCACTAACACATGAGGTCAGGCATGATGCGGATGAGCAGGGCACCAGCAAGGCGCGGCTCACATCTCGCATTGCTGCGACCGCCGGAAGCCCTGCTGCTCGCAGCGCAGCTTGCGCCACGCATACAGGCACATGCAGTGGACGTAGGCCACAGAGCCTGCGCCACATAGCAGGATGGTGATGCTTTGACACTTGACGAGCACTGGTGAGGGCTCACAGCCAAATCATCAACTTGCCGGATACATTCAGGGCCACAGGCATCAATGCATCGAAACAGTGAAGATGGCAGATATCCGGGTCTTGCCTGAGCACTTGCACGGCTTTATCAATTGTTCCGCAGGATTGCCGGAGTCTTCAAATCCGTCCGGTCCAAAGCAGATGCGGCACAGCGGTTCATCAGCCTCGTCGTCCACAGCCAGCAATGACATCTGGCGATCAGTCGAGATGGCATCCTCCGTCGCAGGCGTGCAGTCCTCAGCCATAATGACTGCCGCCGTGTGCCAAGACCCCGACGCCGCTGAGCGAGCGAGCGGTATCAAATGATGTTTCGCTGCGCGCCGAGCTTCAAGGCGCGCGCAAGTGAAGCAGATCTATGACACACAGGAACAGCTCCCGATACAGCTTCGCAGTCTCACTGCCAACAGTTTGCTCGACGCAAGTGCGGATTTGCTGGACAGCACGCTATGGTCAATGTGCGAGCGCAGGGCAGCGGCGTTGCGGATCAATCAGGACGGCAAAGAACTCGAATCTGCGCTTAGAAGAGTGCAGTGAGGCGAGCGTTCACCAGCAAACGAAGATGTTCAGCCAGGTCAGCATGATGCAATGTGCTTCCGGAACGCGCGCCTCCGGCCTCGGCGTCCGGCCGCAAAACACATCTATATGCCTGCGAGCAGCCTCAAAACATCCCGCCTTTGACAATATCTGCCAGCGGACTCGTTGCTAGCTTCCCTTCGTTGAGCAGTCACCTGCATCGACGAGCCAACTTGGGCGCTGGAGCAAGTGCAGTTAGCGGAATGGTCAAGAAACGTACGCCTTTCAATCTCAATGTGCTGTTTTTGCGATGTACTCGCCGGCTTGCAGCGGCAATGAGTTTGTCTGCCATGTCATGCGCAGGCACCAAAGCCGGCGGTGCCCGGTCCTCGGCCGGACCCAGCAGCATGGCAGTGGAGACCACCAGCAACGCGCCGACCTCGACGGCGCCTGCAGATGCCAGTGCTCCACCTGCACAAGCAGGCAAGTAGCAGCTGCCTTTCTTGCATGAGTGCGGCAGGCGGCAGGCGGCAAGCAGACCTGTGTGTTTGGCTGCGGCTGCACACGCAGCCTCTCAATGCATGTACGAGTGCACAGCGCAGTGTCTGAATCAACGAATTTGCAAGCTTTGGCATCGGATTGCCGAATGCGCAAATGATATCTTCAGCTCACGCCGCAGGCCAGGAGCCGGGGCAGGCAATGGAGGCGGAGGCCACGAACGCAAAGCCTAAGATAAAGCAGCCGAAGGGCCCCAAGCTGGGCGTGCAAGTGGGCAAGCGGGGGCAGGCCACAAAGAACCAGCGGAAACGCAAGCTCAAAAAGCTCGAGAAGGTGCGCGGCTCCTGCCTACGTGAACTTGAGGCGGCACTGTGAGCCAAACCCGGGTCTTCAATGCCAGTACGAAGTGTATGGCAATGCTCCGCTAGTACGATGTACATGCTGACGAAGACAATCTTATCCTGCTTTGCAGGCTCTATCCAAGACGGAAAGGGTTGCATCGAAAGCGGCAAAAGCAGACCTGAAGACAGCGCAGCGGCAGACAGCAAAGAGCCTTTGGAACAGCGACAAGGCGAACAGCAACATGTTTTCGGTGCTGGAGGCTTGATTCTGGAGGCTTAAGTATGGAATCTGGTCACCCAACAGTTGGGGAGCGGCGGCATGATGTGCAGCATCGTGTGCAGGATGGTTCGCAGAACCCGTGGGGCGTCGATGTCAGAGCAGACATTTAGAAGAGAGTGTGATTTGAGATTTAGAGTTGCGCTGCAAAACCACCGAGGACTCGTCAACGAAACGGCAACCTTTGGCACCAGATACACCGTCAACTGAACATCTCCGAATCCACATCATCAAATCTGCTGGTTGCTCAGCAGCCCGACCATGCAGCGCGTCTTCTCCACAAGCGACTCGATGCGGCTCCAGGACTTGCGCAGGTGCTGCTCGATCTGCTTCGCGCGCCGCCGCAGCTCGTCATGCTCCATGATCGCCTCCCCGTGTATCTGCAGCACCGCCCGCAGGAACGCCTGCAGCCAAGATGGGGCTCAGTTTCCTCAGCCCTGCCTGCCCTGCCGACTTGCAGATTTCTACAAGAAAGCCACTGGCAACAGTGGCACTGGGCAGGCAGCTGCCGTTGTTCCATGCATTGCGCATGACCGAGCTGCAAGACAGGCACCTGTAGGAACTCGAAGTTGCAGGAGCCGAGCAGCTCCGCGTCCACGAAGTCCAGCAGCTGCGCCAGCTGCGCCACCTCTGCCGGGTCCCCGCCCTCCAGGATCTGCGACACCATGTTGCACGTGTTCAAGTTCCACGATAAAGATGTATCTGTGGCGTGTGCATGTTGCCTCCAGTCTATGCAGCACCGAGGAAGATGCTTGTATCTGGAGGAGCTCGGTTTCGCAAGAGGCCACGTTACAACACAGGGAGCAGCCAAGCGGTGCAGAAAACTGAAGGCGCATGCACTGGCAGGCAGGCAGGCAGGCACCTGCATGCTGCGCAGCTCCTGGTCGATGGCGTTGGGGCTGATGCTGCGCAGCAGTGCAACAAATGACGTGTGGTCCCCCTCATCCGCGCATGCCTGCATCATGCAACACCACACTCAGTACATTATGCTCAGTATATCATGCTCGGTGAACGCCAATGGTAGAAGGCGACTTGAGTTCTCGTGTAAGAGGTACACCATTACTGGCGCGCGCTTGCCAAATCAGTTGCAATGTGATGGAAGATGCACAGCCCAGGAAACAGGCCGTGTGAGACCATTTCACTCTCTAGATTTTGTGGTGCCTTGACACATCCACAAAGGGCGCACCTGCAGTGTGCGGCTGAAGGCTGTGCCCTGCAGGCCCACTGACGAGGCGCCGCCCAGCACTCGCGAACCCGCCTGCGCCTTCTTGTCGCCGGCGGCGGCCTCCGTGTCAAACACCGGCCGCCCCTCCAGCCCTGCTCAGGTGCAGGAGGCGCCGTTTGAGCACGTCGGGATGCGGTGTTCTTCTGCGTTGACAAGTTGATCATGAACCGTAAGGTAAAAAGCGCACCAGCAACGGTGGGCAGCAAGAAGGGCGCGGCCTCCGGCTTGTTTTGCGGCTGCACCTTCGTATCATGGAGAAAACAGAACAGCTATATATGTGAGACGCACCTGCGACAGTGGGCAGGAAGAAGGGCGCGGCCTCCGGCTTTTTCGGCGGCTGCACCGGCTTGCTGCGCGCCTTTATGGCGTCCAGGTGCACCAGATTGTGCCACTGCGGCCGCGGCAGCAGCGACAGCGTCACCAGCGCCGGCGCCAGCGGCGCCGGCGCGCCCGCGCCGCTGGTGCTGTCGTAGCGCCGCTCGGGCGCTTCCGCCGCCTCGCCGTCGCCATCGACCTCTGCCTGCGGAAGCAGCAGCCAGGCGCGCCTGTCAAAGGAATGCATTGCCACCTGAGGACCTGCAGCATCACCGCTGCTGCGATGATGGCGAAGCAACGACAAATAACACACGAGGGCTAGCGGCTGCGGCATCACAGTGGTTGCATGTCAATAGGGTTGGAGTGCAACACTTGCTGCTGCCACCTATTAGCTGACCCGCACCTGGGCTGCCGCCATGTCCATGTGCTCGTCGTCAGACGAGGACGAAACTGACCCGTCGTCCGGGCCCGCCTCCTCGACCACCTCCCGGCCCACAGCCGGCAGCCGAACGTCCACCGGCACCTGCTCAAGCAGCCGCCTCAGTTGCTGCCTCCAGTCTCTGCAGCTAAGGTGCTGCTCGTTCGAGCTCTCCTGCGTCTCTATTGCAAGGTTGCAATTCAGCAAGAATCGATATGACTGCACAGCGACAATTGACCTGGTCTGTTGTGTGAGTCACGCTGTCGGACAACCTGCAGTGCGGTACCTGGGAGGGCAGCACGTCGGCGGCGCCGCCGAACAGCAGCTGGTTGGACCACAGGTAGATGCCGCGGCTGGAGGCGTGCGCCGTCGCGAGCATGCCCAGGTCCGGCGACAGCGTCAGCGCCGTCACCGGCGCGCCCAGCCGCATCACCTGCATATCAAATACAATGCTCGTCAAGTTTACAGAAGTCACCATCGCAAGACAGAACACACCATCGCGAGCATGCCTAGGTCCGGCGACAGCGTCAGCGCCGTCACCGGCGCGCCCAGCCACATCACCTGCATATGTTGTAGGCGAGAGGGTCAAAATGGCCAAGCCTCCCGACCGTTTTGCATGCATGGAAGTGTCGTCCATATCTTGGTGCTGGGTTCTAATGTGTACCGAGGTGTCCTTGGCACCCTTGCCTAATACGCGATGGTGCATTACTACACGGAAGGACTGCCTGAAACAGATCTCAGGGTCTGACCCACACGCACCTGCAGGGTGGTGGCGGCGGGGATGTCCCACACGCGCAGGGTGCCGTCCATGGAGGCCGACAGCAGCCAGCGGCAGTCCTCGCTGACTTGCACGTCGGTGATGCGGTCGCTGTGCCCCTCAAACCGCCGCACCTGCGCCATCGCCTGCGGACAAGCGGGCAGCGGGGGTGGGCGCGTGGAGGCTGATGTGGGTGCAGCTCAGCCTGTGAGGATCGTGGTGAAAAGCGGCTGCAGAGATGTCATGGAAGTGAGCAACAGTTTCGTGGCAGGAATACACATTATCAGCTGATGAGGCATGCTTTTGGCTCCTTGCACTCCGGAACGCACCTCGATGTCGAACATGCGGATGGTGAGGTCGTCGCAGGCGACCGCCAGCAGGGCGCTGTTCGCATGCCGCGCCAGCCGCGTCACCGGACTGCCCACTGCCAGCTCGCCTGCAGGCAGCTGACAGAGTGTGACGCATAGACTCTGATACGCCCCTGCAACATGACCAGTTCTTGCATGTCGTCGCCACGAACCACATCAGCAAGTGCAGGCTCGAAGCTGCCATCCCCCAGCAAGCGCTGTGCAAGAAGTTTGCTCCCACCTGTGAGCTTCTGCTTGCGGAAGTCCCAGGTGCGCAGCGTCGCGTCCAGGCCGGCGGACACCAGCACCCTGTTGCTGGCGTCCACTGAGACGGCGGCCACCATGCCCTTGTGCGCTGGCAGGTCCGTCCCCAGCGCACCCTTCCTGCAAGGGCGCAGGCGAGCAAGGTGTACATTGCTGGTGGTGACCCTCTGCTGCATTGGCCGCGCAACCACCCAGGACATTGCTTGCTGGCCGTCACAGAGAGTGGACCCCTGCTCGAGCAGAGCAGGGGTCCACTCTCAGGAAAGGGCTTCACTCCCAAGGACATTGCTTGCTGGCTGTCACACAAGACGCTACTGAATCTGACGCCAGCCCCTGAGGATAGGTGGTAACGGACATGTATGACAGTGCCGCAGTGCAGCAACACAACGAACATCATGCTGCCGTGCAGAGTTCGATGCAGATCACTCCGCGGCACCTGCTGTAATTGCCACGGTGGAGGCCGGACTGCATGTTGTAGCGGTCCACGTGGCCACCGGCGCTGCCCACCAGCCCAAAGTTGCCGCAGCTGCTGATGGCCACGCAGCTGACGGGCGCCTCCGCAACCGCAGCGCCCTTTGTCGTTGGTGGCCGCAGCACATTCTCCCCTGCATTGACACGCGCAATGTTCAGGTGGGCTGTGGCGTGCATCCGTTGGTGCGCGTAGCCAAACCGGCAGGGAGCTGCTTTCCCTGCAATGAGATGACACATGGCACGGACGGCCTCGAGTCTGATGTGTTTGCAACAAGTTGGCAATTGAAGTTGTGCAAGAGGTCACGCACATCAGCAATGCAAACACACCCAGAGTGTAGTTCTTGAGGAGCCATGTGTACGCGGCTGGGTCGCCCTTGTGCGCTGTGATGACGTTGCACCAGTCCCGCTCCCGCACCTGCACAAGGTGTCACATGATTGGCACAGATCGGTACTTCTCGAACTTGATGGACCAGCGTCATGCATGATATAGAGCATCGCTGCAGGACACCTTATAGGAACCTACTAGGCAAGAGCAGACATTCAGGGCAGGAACACGATGCTTGCTGACGTTGAGGACACCTATTGAGATCTTATAGGAACCTACTAGGCAGAGCAACTATTCAGGGCAGACAGAAGATGCTTGCTGACGTTGAGGATTGTGCCACAATCTACCCGAAAAGCTCCGGTGTGCACCTGGCAGGCGGCCATGCCGGTGACGCAGGGCAGCTTGAGGTCCTCCTCCCGCACGTGCAGCCGCTTGGCGCGCTTTGCCGTGTGCCGCTGCGACAGCTCCCGGCTCTGCTGGTCCTGGATGACCGAGAACAGCCGGAACGCCCGGTCGTGGCCTGCACCATGTTCAATTCATATGTCTAAACAAGCGCTTCCATGAAAGCATTGCTTCATCAGCAGGCATACGCAGCTTATGCCGGCCTCTCATTCCAGTATCGTTGACATCGTTGCAAACATAAGATATTCCGGGGCGTTCCAGAGGGCAACGTGCTACGGTCAGCCAGCACTTGCCGAAGGCTGCTGTGCTCGCAACATGCTCATACCTGCTGACAGTAACCGAGTGCCGTCGCCGTAGTAGCGCAGGCAGGCGGGCGGCGCCGCGTGGCCCGCGCGGAAGCGCAGCAGCCGGCCGCTGCCATCCGCGTTGTCGAACAGCCACTGCTTGACCGAATTGTCGCCGGCGGCGGACATGAGGCGCGGCTCGCCCGGGAAAAAGTGCAGCGCCGTGAGCGGCGCGTCGTGCGCCTCCCGCAGCACCGTCGCCAGCCGCCGCGCCTCCAGGTCCCACACGGTCACGACGCCTGCGCCGCCGCCCGCGGCCATCAGCGGCACCCCCACACCTGCAGAATGATTTTCCTGATGTTGCCGATTCAGCTGATGGGCAGCGTCATGGTCGGAACATGGGAGTCTTGGCTTGCTCGGTGCAATAGACCCCGTTTCCGAGCCTCGATGTGCTGCACCAGATGGTGGGAGCACCTGAACACCTCTACATAGATGTCACAATCAGGTAGCAGATTCTGCGGCAGCAGCAGCGGCCCACTGCAAGCACATTAGCGTTGTGAGCCCGACGCCACACCCGTGCGGAAGCTGATGGCTGTGCAGGCGCCGCCGGCGGCGCGGCCGGCGCTGCGGTCGTTGACCAGGCTGACGTCGGAGGACATGCCCACGCCCGCCGCGTTTGCAAACTCCAGCACCTTGGTATCCGTCCGCAGGTTGTGCAGCACCGCCGTCCTGCGGTAGGGATGCTTGCACTGTGAACCTCAAGGCTGTGCGCGCCAATGCATGCCGCCAGTGGCGGGCAACGAGGCAGGTGATAGACTCTCCACCTCCCCCCACCCCACTGCTGCGTGGCCCTGTTCCCCTCTTGCAAGGACCGCGCCGCTGCAACTTTGCATGCAGCGTTCAGCATGCACCACTCTCGTCCAGTACACACAGCCGAGTCTCCCATCAAATTGACACGCTGTATTTGCGTAACACGCACCCATCGCCATAGCCAATGCCGACTACGTCGAGCGCCGGCGACGGCACGATGCACTTGACGGCCGAGGCGTTGATGCCCTCAAACTCGTACAGCAGCCGCCCGCCGGCGAAGTTGTACAGCAGCAGGCGGCCGTCGCCGCCGCCGACGACCACCTTGTTGAGGTACGTCTCCGGGTGCGCCATGCACGTCGGTTGGAACCCCTCCGGCGTCTGCAGCTCGTGCTGCGATGCGGAAGTGCAAACGATGTTGGAAGAGCTTCAGACACAGCTTCTAGCCGGTGCCACTTGAAGCTGCTTTGCCAGGTGTGCAGTGCGGCGCTACCGGACAAATCGAGGGGAGCTTGGCGGCGCCATAATCAGCAGATCTGCCGTCGGCCAGTCATTGGATTCGACTCACCTCCGGCTCGTCATAGCTGCCGACCTTCCAGACCCGCAGGCCACCATTGCTGTACAGGCTCAGCAGGTGGTCGCCCAGCACCATGAGCTGGACCACGACGCCCTCTTTTACACGGTAAGTGCCGGTCCTGCGGGTGGCATCCGGCAAGGTTGACAGCCGGCGCTGTCTTGTAGACATCGGATGTCAACACACATGCCATATGATTGGTCTATGAGAAGGTCAGAACGTGAACGGTGTGATTGGATCTTGAGCGCGCAAGCGCAGACCTGGCGAGGCGTCGGCACTCAATGATTGATGAGCCGGTGGCGGCAAAGGTGAGGTCCCCCTTTGTGGCCAGCACCCGGATGTTGTGCGGCAGCTGCACCGGCCACACACGCACTTCAGTGAGTCTGCAAAGGGATCTCAGCGCCTGGAGTATCGTGGTCTGAACGTCAAGGACATGCAAGCGTCAGCCGCTGCGGCGGCGGCGCACCTGGGGACCGACAAGGACCAGCCGCAGCGTCTCGCAATTGTACACCTGCGCGATGCATCATATGACTTAAGGAACTTCAAACAAGGGGTTGCATGTGGAGCGCAGTGCATGGCTGCTGCATGCAGCACTCACCTGCCAGCATCTGCCGACACTGACGGTGACATACGCCTCCCGACCGCGCCGTTGCACCGCGAAGGCCACATCGTCAGTGATGTACCCCAGCGCTCGAAAGGGCTGAAACAGCGGCGGATGTGCCATGGCTGCAAGTGAAGCGCGAAAAGAAAGAGCCGCAGAAGGCTTAGTTCACAGCAGCGTGCCCGTTCGCCCACCCTGCAGCATTTTCTCGGAGCCAGTGTCGCGGTAGACAGAAGTCTAGCGCTTTGTTAAAAGCAGTTTGACGTGTTGGTCTGACCTTGAAGCGCGTGCCTGCCTCGAGACCAGTCTGAGTTCATTCTCTTCATCGGCCAAAGCCAGAGATCGAAACTGCACGCGTGAAAGCGGGTTTCACATCGCAACTGAGCGCTTCATCACCCTTTCAAAAGTCTTACTGCCGCTCGCAGTATTGTACGATTCCCATTCGCTGGCCGCTGGGGAAAGCATATGTGCATTTGAGGCACCCTCAACCGGCGAGCTTCCGGTGCCGCTCATCGCCTTGCAGCAACTCTTATCATTATCAAAAGTACATAGAGCACAGCCACATCTGCCTCGACGCTGCAGTCCGAGATGGCTGGGCCATCCAGCGATACGGATGCGGCACGCATGCGCTGGGAGCTGGAGAACAACATTCAGGCCGCCAGCGACACCACGGTGGACGGCTACTTCAAGTACAACCAGGCGGAGCAGCAGGCCATCCAACAGCAGAAGCCGTGGGCGCGCGACCCGCACTACTTCAAGCAGTGAGTATTTGGCGCATGCTATCATCACGGCAACGTACTCACAGCAACACGTTTTAGCATGTTCATGTGCTGTATGCAAGATGTGCAAAATGGCGTACCGCTAAAGCATCACTGGCATCAAGTGATGTTTTAAGGAACCTGCAGTGTGAAGATCTCGGCACTGGCGCTTCTGAAGATGGCGATGCACGCGAAGTCTGGCGGCAACCTGGAGATCATGGGCATGCTGCAGGGCAAGATCATCGGCGACACCTTCATCATCGTTGGTGCGTGCTCCGTGCGGCACAGCCATGCGGCTGTTCTACATATTAGCCCACATGCACATGCACATGCACTTGTGCATGCCCACATGCACATGCACATGCACTTGTGCATGTTGCATCCCCCAGCTAGCTGCCGCTGTCATGTCGCATGCATGCATGCATGGGTGGAGCATGGACGTGTGGCCCGTCAGTCCACGACTTGCCTTTGTGTCAATCTCAACTCTGTGTCTGTCGTGCAGACGCGTACGCGCTGCCGGTGGAGGGCACGGAGACGCGCGTCAACGCGCAGGCGGAGGCCTACGAGTACATCGTGGACTTTGGCGAGACCAACAAGGTGGGCGCGCCCAAGCGGCACTCTTAACTCAATGCTTCTGAAGAAGCCTCTGACGCTAGGCTTCTTCATAAGACTCTGATGCAATCCTTGTCCATGAGTCACCTTGTCGTAGGCCAGATCGTTGTGTCATGTCCGCGACGCCCAAGCCAGATGGGCAGTCCTGCTGATCTCAATGCCGCCAGGCAAAGCTTTGACAGTGCAGACTGTGAAGGGCCATGCGCATGAACGTCCAGCAGCAGCACACACATGCTGAGCAGGTATGCACGCATGTTCGCAGAGCGTGGGGCGGCTGGAGAACGCGGTGGGCTGGTACCACAGCCACCCGGGCTACGGCTGCTGGCTGTCGGGCATCGACTGCAGCACGCAGATGGTGCAGCAGCAGTACAGCGAGCCCTTCCTGGCCATCGTGGTGGACCCCCATCGCACCATCGCCGCCGGCAAGGTGGACATCGGCGCCTTCCGCACCTACCCTGAGGTGAAAAGTTTATAGGGTTTCCACCTTTGGAACCGAACGCATATTTCGCTCCCCAGCACGCCCACCTACCTGCTGTTTCCAGCGCATGAGCAGCCCAGTTTCTGGCAGCTTGCAGGTTTGACCTGGTGGCAGCTGGCTGACACCATATCATGGCATCATGCCGCAATGGCGCCTCCATGCCCTGGGCATGAAAGTCGCCCAATGCATCGCCGGTGCTGTGCCTGCGCAGGGCTACAAGCCGCCAAACGCGGCGGCGAGCGAGTACCAGACCATCCCCATGAACAAGATCGAGGACTTCGGGGTGCACGCGAACCAGTACTACCCGCTGGACGTCTCGTTCTTCAAGTCCAGCCTCGACTCACACATGCTGGACATGCTGTGGAACAAGTGCGCCCTCCAGACCCAGAAACGGGCGCCAGCAGTCTGCCCTGTCATCGTCGATGCTGGACATTGCTGTGCAACAATTGCGCTATCGTCCATTTGTATCCAGCATTGGCACGCGTGCAAGCCTGAACCCAGGTGTTTGACACATGCAGCCAGCCTGTGCACAGTTCCAGCTGCCACGCATGGCGAGAAGCATTTGATGCAATGCACAACACACTGCAGGTACTGGGTCAACACGCTGGCCGCGTCGCCGCTCATCAACACATGGGAGCTGACAGCCGGCCAGATTAGCGACATTGGTGCGTCCTGCCCTGGGACCTACTGCGCCATCATGAAAGCTGGCAGCTTGACTTGCCTCCACCGATTCCCATCGATCAAACCACATGCGATTTGCAACGTGTGAACATAAAACGGATGTCAAGCTGGCGTGCAGTCGTACCTCAGCAGACATTCGATTCGGCTTGGATTGGCGAACCACGAAGTTTCCCGAGATGCAGCGAAACAGCTGGAGACGGCGGAGGCGGAACTGGCGCACAGCAATGTGACATGTCATACGATATGTCACACGACTCGTATCTCTCGCTCACCAGCAACTGTTGCTGGAACTGCAGCGGCGAAGCTGGAGGCGGCAGAGGCGGAGCTGGCGCACAGCGGGCGCATGGGGCGCTTTGCGGCGCCCTTCGACAAGCGCGGCAAGGACGACCAGAAGCTGGCCAAGCTGTGCCGCGACACCGGCAAGCTCGCCGTGGAGCAGATCAAGGGCATCTCCAGCCAGGCGCGCTCCGGCCCCACCGCATGATCAGCTTTGATCCTGTTCCTTACAGAGATGCACCACTACACTATGCGCGCGCGCCCCCCCGACGTCACCAATCTTGTTGATGTTTCGTCGAAACAGAAACAACGTGCGCAAATACCGTGCTGGAGCTGCATGCTGCGGGGCCATGCTGCCATCGTGCATCAGCACTCTTGTCTGTTTCATGGCCATCAAACTGCAGTCAAGCTCAGATGTGATTGTCTCGCCCTTGGCAGCGCTGCCGCGCCTGCAGCACTCCCCCTCATTCATGTCTGTGCTTCAATCTGTACCCATCAGCTGATCTTGCTGGTTTTGTGTCGCAGGTAATCAAGGACGTGCTGTTCAACACCAGGCCAATGCCCGCAGCAGGCGCAGCCGGCGGCACCACCGCGCAGCCGTCCGGCGCCGCAATGCAGCAGGCAGCTGTGGAGGAGACGGCAGCGCCCATGGAGGCATGAGGGACGCGAATGGAACGGCAGTGCGCATGGAGGCACAATCGGCCAGGGATGGGCGGCTGCGCAAGTCAGCCCTCTGCTGACCTCTGGGGTTTGGCAGCGGCGGAAGGGTGATAGCTTGAGGACGCAGTGCCAGGGTCGCTTCAGAAACTTGGGACTGGGTTTGGGGAGCAGCCGCAGATGGCTTGATTGCATCGAGACGAGCGTGTCCTGTGGAGTGGTCTTTCTAAGATTTTCGTCTGGTGCATTTGTTTTGTGCTGCCTAGCTGCCTGCTTACAATTCAACGAATGCAAGTCTCACCATTCGCACGATGCCACACCAGCAAACCCTAACATTTTCTCTTGCAGAAGAGATGGCGGGGTCGAATGTCCAAAGCAGGTGAAACCAAATCCTCAAACGTTGCAATCCTAGCACCCAGCACAGTGGGTGCGCTGGTCGATGGCCAAAGAGTGCAGGGTCCTCTCTGCAGCCTCATTGAGCCTTAGATCCCCGAGCCCGGGCAGCTCGCAAATTCGGCGATTCAAAAACACAGTCGGCATTGTTCCAGGACACCCATCCGGGAGCTTCCAATGCTTCAACGTAGGTGGCTCTTGCCAGACGCCCCAGGCGCCTAGTTCCCATCATCGCCTGTTTCCCTCGCAGATTGGGGGGGTAGTGATGCACCCCTCATCTCGCGCAGAATTCTCGCTGCTTGGTCCTTGGTCGGATAGCCAGGCCCGCGGCACAATGCCGGGCCGCGGCCCGGCGCGGTGTTGACTGTTGAGAATGAGATTGAACAACATGGTTCCTGAACAGTTCGCCCAATCGGGCCCTTGATGCGCCGCTCATCGCACGTCGCGCTTGCGCTTGGCGACGGGCACATCTTGATCGCTGACGCTGACGGGCACGACCGCATCGGCAGACTGCCGCCCGCAGCCGCCGGCGGACTGGCGCTGCGACTGGAGCTCCTGCTGCTGCAGCGAGCCGCCCTGCTGCTCGGAGCCGGTGTTGCTGCGGCTGCGGCCGCTAACCAAGGCCGCCTCCTCCTGCAGCCGCTGGGACTGCGGCAGCCCCACAGAGCACCGTCGACAGGCTGCGCATTTGCACTCTTTGAGTCCTGCCACACGAGGGCGCGGGTGCTCCACACGGAGAAGCTGTTCCCGCCATGCAGCAGCAGATGTAATGTGAACCTTTGCCGAGAGGCCCTCGTGCGACCGGGCTCCTCTGTCCAAGCATACGTGAATGCAGGTGGGTCTCGGTGCATCGGGCGGGCACCTGCAGCCGGCTGAGCAGCCCCATGTCCCGTGAAGCGTGCGCCGCCACCTCCGCCCGCGTCCAGCTGGCCGGGTAGCCATCGCCGGAGGCAGGCACCGCCGCGTTGCCGCTGCTGCCGCCGCAGCCGCGGGCGTCGCCGCCGCCGCCGCGGGCGTCGCCGCAGCCTGACCGCCGCAGCAGGACGTTGTCGTCGCGTTGGACCGGCGCGCCCGTCGCCGCCTCGAGCGCGCCGACCGTGGCGGTCTCCATGGCTTCCGCGACGCCTGCCGACAGCGGCGTGCCGTCGGGTATCATCCCCGGGCGCGGCATGTCCACGATGGCCGCCGCGTGCTCCGCCACAGGGTTGCGCGGCTGCCGCCGCGCGTGCCCCCGCCCCGCTGGTCCCCCCGGCCCGCCGTCCAGCGTCAGCGGCTGTAGTATTTCGTCCGCCGCGGCGCCATTGACGGTGAGGGTGTCGTCGTCGTCCGCGGCGGCGCGGCCCCCGGCGCGCGGGGGCGCCCGGCTGATGGTGTCCGATACGCCCGACGTCGTGCCCATGAAGTCGTAAGGCGCCCGCGTCTCCGCCAGCCTGTTGCTGAGCACCTGCGCGACGACCCGTACGCATCAACGGGTGTGTGTACCCCGCCGCCCCGCGCCAACGCCATTGTCGCAGAGCAGCCCATCCTGCTCGGACTAAGCTTTCAGTGCACACCTGAGTGCCAATGGTGCCCTTGTTGCTTTACTCAGTGTCTGTTAAGCACCTCTCACCTCCTCGTCGGAGACCTCGTACTCAGGCGCCGGCTCCACCTCGGGGTGCTTGCCGCCGCCGTCGGCGCGCGCGGCATACCACATGGCCGCCGCCGCCGCCGCCTCCAGCGGCGGCAGCGCCTCCTCGTTGGGCTCCGTCGCCAAGCGGTAGGGCTCCGATGCCGCGCTGCCGGAGTGGCCGCCGCGGGTGCTGATGCAGCGCTCGGTGACGGAGCAGGCGTAAGCGACGTGGGAGCGCGCCTCCGCGCCCGTCACGATGGGCCAGTCGTAGTTGGAGCCCAGCTCCACGCCCGCGTCCTGCAGCACCTCCGGCGGCGCCTCGGACGGCCTGCGGCATGCTCAAGTTCTGGTTTCAACGGTCGATTGGAGTACTCAAAATTTTCAGCATGCAACTGTTTAGTTGTTGGAGCCCAGCTTCCACGCCTGCGTCCGCGCCTGCGTCCTCCCGCAGCACCTTCGGCGGCGCCTCGCACAGCCTGCAGCAAAGTCGAATTATGGTGCTCACGAATCAAGCGGCACAAGAAGTTCTCAGCGTACAATCATGCAATGATTGTCCAGCTCGACGCGTGAGTCTGATTGGCAGCGCCTCAGACACCCTGCAGTCGCACCAGCCGTATCAGGGATGGACTGCAGTTCGAACTGGCGGTGTTGATGAGGAAGTGGACTGGCACCCAAGCAAGGCAGATGTAGTACTGCACCAGCTGATGGTTTTGGGCCGCGGGGAGAGTGCACAGGCCTGGAGCCTATGTGTCTCGCCCTAGTCGTGGCCACCAACAGCATAGCCAGCGCACTCTCCACCTGCGCATCACATCAAGACAGCAGAAGGGCATGGCCGACAAAACGTGTGTGGCGACATTTGAGGCGCAGGCGCACCGGTGGATCCACTTGTTGGGCAGGCGCGACAGCACCGGCAGCCACCGGCGCACGTAGTTGCCGCTGGGGTCGAAGCGCACCGCCTCCTTCTCCTGGTCCAGCATGTAGCTGAACGGGTGCGCGTCTGCGGCAGGGGGAGATTTGATGTCAGTCTCAGGATATGAGGTTATGGTTTGGGCCTGCTATTTGGTCCAGCAAGTTTTCACACTGTGGATATGAGTCCATGGGTCCCCCTTGGTCCAGCATGTGGATGAAGGGGTGTGCATCTGTGGCAGCCGGGACCTAACCAGCGTCGGTGTGGCGATGTGCTCTCAGTGCAGCGGTCAACATGGTCAGCACACTCGAGACTTTAACGGCTCATGCCGTGAAACTGGCAGACCCCACACAGAGAGCTGGTAAGAGTGTCTGGTCAGGCACACGTTTACATACAGCATGAGTTTCAGATTTTTCAGTCGGAGTTTTCAGGCTAACAGAATGGGAGCGCACCGGCGAGGCAGCCGGAGACGTACTGCCAGCCGAGGGCGGCGGACTCAAGGTCCGCGTCCAGCTGCGCGTCCCAGAAGTGCTTCAGGCCCCACTGCCAGGGCAGCAGCAGATTCTTGACCAGGAAGCTGGCGCACACGACGCGCATGCGGTTGTGCGTCCACCCGGTGGACCACAGCTCCCGCATCGCTGCGTCCACCAGCGGGTACCCCGTGCGCCCCTGCCGCCACGCCTGTGCGGTGCAGATGGCACGCCATGATGAGCCGCGGACAACGACCAATACATTGTCTGTTTTTTTGCCAATTAAAAACTAGAAAAAATTCCATTTATTATAATGTTTTTTTTTGGTAAAGAAACATCTATGCTCGTGTGGCAAGCGATTGTATTCTCGCAATGCAGAGCAATCCACTTCAGGTCGCATGATGCAAGCTGCAGACGGCTACTTGCGCTCCAACTGTGATGCTGTGAACGACGAGCAAAATGCCTGCTGCGGGCGGCGGCGCATGAAGAGCCATGCGTGCGCACCTTGAAGTGGGACTGGTTCCAGCGCCAAGGGCAGGCACGCAGGTGCTCCAGCAGCGAGCGCTCGTGGGTGAAGGGGAAGTGGAAGGACAGGTAGCGGCTGTACTCCCGGTAGCCCATCTGCCGCAGGAAGTCCTCGCAGGAGGCGGCGACCGCCTCCGCCGCCTGCTTGCCGCCGCTCGCAATGTACGCCGCCTCCCGCTGCTTCACCTGGCGGGCGGCGGCAGCACAGACGCTGGGGCGAGTGCACTTTCTAAAGCATGCCAGAAGCGAGCTGGCGTATTGCGCGACTGGCCATGCCCTGACGGCGCTCTCAACCTGGGCTGCGCCGCGCTCTGCAAGACTTCCTAGGCATGCGGCAGCGCTGAAGGCAGCATGCAGGCAGCCTCCAGCACGCCGGCATGCCGATGGCAGACGGCACGTCTGTAAGCACTCCCACTAGGAACGCACCACGTAGTAGATGTGGCGGGTGCTGATCTCGCCGTGGTGCAGGTGCGGCGACAGGCGGGAGGTGGACCGCACGTCCGTCTTGGCGCGGTTGGCGCGGAAAAGCGGCAGTCGCTGCATCACAAACTCCTCCAGCACCAGGTGCGCCCCCCGTCCGCCCGGCCGCCACTGCGGCTCAAGTGGAGAACTTCTCGGGACAGGCCGGGCATCTCGGCCTTGGAGCGGGTGGGGCTCTGGGCGGCGCATGTGCATCAGCGACTTCCTTCACTGGAGCATTGGGCCGCAGTCGCCGGCGATCCAGATTCTGCAGGAGCGCCGCGTGCAGGCGTGCTGCTGAGCCAAGCGACCCTGGTCAGGGGGCCACGGAGACAGCAGGCGTCACAAGGCGTCAAACGACGCATAAGTGGCCAACATGCCAGACGGCGCACCGTGAATTTCAGCTGCTCGTTGCTGGAGGCCTCCTCGGCGGACAGCAGGCCGAGGCCCGTCAGGTCCAGGCCCACGATGGAGGGGTGCACGCCCGGCATGCTGGCCGGCGCCGGCAGCGGCAGCGGCGGCGCGTACGCCATCGACTTGATCCTGCGGGTGTCGCAGCGGAAGTGGCCGTCACAAGGAGAACTTTGTACTGCTGCTTTGTGCTGCGTTGCGCTGCTAAATGCTGGCTGGCACCGGCAGCGGCAGCGCCTACACCTTCATCCTGGAAGTACGCCGTCATGGGCGGAGCCGTCACAGGAGGAAGTTTTGCTGTTGCTGAGAGTGATGGCAAGACACATGTGTTTCAGCTGCTGCGCAATGGCGGCAGCGGCACGGGAGATCAGCATGTGCAGCCAGCACGCTTTCCTCAGCAGCTGGCGCTGCTCCTCAGCAGCTGGCGCTGCTCAGGTGTGAGGAGCAAGCACTCCGAGGCATGTTTTGAACACAGGCGGACGGCGGGGGAGGCACCCACCTGTCCCAGAAGTGCTTGAAGCTGCTGAGCGGCTGGTTGCTGGGCGACAGCACCTCCCACGGCTCGTACAGCACGTCGCTGTTGAAGGTATTGCACGCGACGCCCGCCTCAGCCATCGCCGCCTTGACCTCATTGTCCCGCACCATGCTGATCGGGTCGTACAGATGGTTGAAGTACAGCGCCTGCGCGCCGCGGAACTTCTTGGGTCATGGTGTTGCAGAACAAAAAGCGAAAGCTTAAGCTCATGTTCATTTTGAGCCTTGAAAGGGCCTGAAGACAGGCGCCGGCAGCGCAGAGGCAACATGCTGCACAGCGGGACTGCAAGGATCCATGCGCGCTCAGGTCCAATAAGACCGAGCACCAGCTCCAAAGAAGAATGATGCAAACTGCACTTCCTGACTTCCTGCGCGATGTTTCTGCGTCAGGCCGCATGTCAAGCAGCTCTGCAGAGCAGCGAGCGCGAGAGCGGTTCTGGGCCGACAGCAGATCCCCATTGTAACAGCTGGAAACACAATTTGGCAAGGACGGCCCACCTGGGCGCCGGCCTCCTGCACCAGCTGCAGCAGCGCGGTGCGGCTCTCCGGCGCGCAGCGGTAGATGAGGCTGGACCCCAGCGCGCGCAGGTCCCCCTCCAGCGCCTGGAGGCTGTTCTGCAGCCACCACCGGGAGCAGCGCCCCGGCTGGAACTGGCCCTCCTCCTCCGGCGCCCATATGAAGACGGGCACCTACGCGACGCGCAGCAGCGTCAGATCCTAGCTGGCGCGCGCTTGTGCCCGGGCTGTGGCGGCTCCACGGGCGCAGGAAGTCTCCTTTTGGAGACAGCTGCTCGAGTGGCCGGTCCAAGACGCTGGCTGCGAGCACGACGCATGGTGTCGCAGCACAAGCAAGAAGGTGATGCCTCACCACTCGGAAGGCTCCCTGCAGGGCTGCCACCAGGGCGGGGTTGTCCGCCACGCGCAGGTCCCGCCGCAGCCACAGCAGCGCTGTCGGCACTTTGTTGGTAGCGGGCGGCATCACGACAGGCGGGGCGAGCTGCTCCGCCAGGCGCTGCGATGCCGACGCGCAGGCGGACGACAGCCCCAGCATGGTGACGCCGAAAGTCCCGTGCGACTAAATCAGATCGATCAGTGAGGGTTAATTGCTGCGCCCGTGCAGTCTGCGGCAGACTGCGGGCAGACTGTCTGCCCGCTCAGGGATTGCTCATTGCCAGGTACACGGAGCACATTTACAGCAGGGGCGCGTGCAGGCGCGGCAAACTTATCGGCAACCGGCTTGTCTTGGCGGTGCCTAAGAAGAGTTGTGTGCAAGCAAGTGCTTGACCCGCAGCCGTGATGAGCAATGACTAGGGGGGCTCAAGCGTCGCGACGGACTGCATCGGCTGCAACGTAAGAAACCTACTGATTGAGCAACCCTCGCCACGAAAAATACTTGGGCGAATCGCAAGATCAATCGCAAGATCAACGTGTGACGGACAGGTCCCTACATTTCAGATGAGGAGACTCAACCGCATGTCAAGCAGGATGCAAGCTTAGATCTCGCTGTCATGATCACGCCAAAAGCAGTGCTCCGAGAATTCTCAAAGCTACGGCGGCAGCGGATGCGGCGTCCCTGCCTCAACCGCCGCTGCCTTGACGCCGCCGCCGCCGCCGCCGTTGGTATCACCGACGGCCAGCTCCGCGCGGCCTCACCACACCCTGCACGAAGTGATCCGAATAAGTCGAAACGAAAAGACCTCTGTGCGGTCTGGTCACAATGCATGCAGGCGGGTCTGGTCAGGGTGCCGCACGAACAAACCGCCGCAGGAACAAGCCGCTGTCCTGGAGGCAGACTGGAAGTGCAAAGTGGGACTGACCTGCTCTTCCAGGCGCGCCACCATGTCCAGCGCCGACTGCTTTGCGTCGATGAATGTCAGCCCCAGGTCCCGCCGGATGCGCCTGGAGTCAAAAGCCGGCGGCGGCCCGCTCAGCGCTCGCAGCAGGTCCAGGTTGCCTGGAAGGGAGGAACACCATCACATCATGCCCAGATAGGCCTACTGGCCTGTGGATGAGCTCCAGTCGGAGCGCCATGCTAGAAGCAGAAACTGCAAACAAAACATGCACAGGCATTCAAAAAAGCCCCATTTTGTATAGGCAAGCGCGCCTGGGGAGGTGAGGCGGAAGATCAGCCAGAACAAGGCGTACGGTCCCTCGCCGTATGCCAGCTTGTGGCGGCCGGCCTGGGAGGGGCGCAGCTGGCGGATGTAGTGCCACATCGTGTGGCTGCCGCTGACACAGATGTACCTGCGGCGTGCACCGCCCATCGGTCGGTGCTGCGAAACTGCTTGAACACCTCAGCTTGCATGCATCTAGGCTGTCCAGCCACCTTGATGTAGGGTAAGATGTTATGCATCTGGGACAGCGTCACGGATGCCCACCTGCCCAGGGCGGAGGGACTGAACAGTGCCAGGCAGTGCGCCGCCGCTGTGTCATCGACGTCCACCACGTCAAAAGCGATGGGCGGCACAATCGGGCTGAACCTGGGGTTCGCAATCATAGCCGCTTCATCTCCAATGTGGCCGGAGGGATCAATGTCGCAGTCGGCAACACGATGCGGCTGACAGGCGAACCAAAACTCAACTGAGCTCACCTGCCATTGAGTATTTTGCGCATGAAGCCCACCGACTCACACTTGATGTTGCCTGCAAGCGCATGATCACAGGCAGGTTCAGGAGGCAGGTACAGCAGAGCTGTTGCACAGGAAAGTGCGGCCAGCGCAGCAGGGCCAGGCTGCCCGCATTCTGTGATCCATCAGATGTGGGGAGGGCCATCCGTGGAGAGTGAGGTGCCAATGAGCCGCCAGAAGCCAGGCTGATCTGCAAGCCTGAATTGCGACCGACATGTACCTAGCGGCGGGCCCTGCACCAGGCCTGGCAGAATGCGCACTAGGCTCCAGCGGCTCTGTGCCTCACACATCTCCACCGCCCGCAGTTCTGACATCACCTGCGGTCAAATCGCCGCTGAAGTGAGCCGCTACCTGTCGACATCAACACGCCACTTTGACACTGCTGCAATTTTTCTGCTGCCGCACCGCACCTTGCTGTAATGATAGGGCAAAAAAGTCTCTGAAGCACTCAGGTCCCAGTCGTCCTCTGTGAAAGCATGCCCCGCGCCCCGCTCCGAGTGCACACCCACAACCGCGGCTGCATGACAGTGAAGGAAAGGGCTCGCGCACATGGCACGTTGTCAAACAGAAGGCCGCACAGTCTGGGGTGAACTCACTAACGGATTCGTATGGCAGACAGAAATGAAGGCACGCCGCCAGCTGAGCAATGGGACAGAAAATGATCTGCAACACCCTCTGAGACGCGGAACCACGCGCTCAACATGAGAACATGAACTGGTCAGCAATGGACAGGCTCAGTAATGGAACATGAACTGGTTAGGGCAGCACGCACCCACTGAGGACGTGAGCACCACCCGCTGCACGCTCTGCACGCGGTTCACCGAAGCCAGCACGTTTTCGACACCCGCGACAGCGGGGGCAATGATGCGTTCCCGCTCCCGGCCGCGCGTGCCGCCCAGCACCACCGGCGACGCGGTGTGCACCACATACTGGCAGCCCGCGATGGCCGCATCGAAGCTGCCCGGCGCCTCCAGGTCCGCCTGCGTGCATGTGCATGTGTTGATGATGCTTACAGCATCTGGTTGGTGGCGGCAGTGGCGTCGGCATCGGCGGCGGCGGCGGCGGCGATGATTTAAGCAGCAGGAGAAATCAGGAACTGGATGTCAGGCCGGAGTTCGAAGCACGTGATCACGTGCGCATCCCCACAGCAATGTACCTCGAAGAACTTGAGGCGCTGTTCGGCGCCGGGCAGGGCGAGCAGGTGCGCTGCCCTCGTCGGAGCCGCAATCGGGTCCCGCACCGTCGCGTGCACAAGGTGCCCGGCAGCGAGCAGCCGCTGGATGATGCTCGCGGCGATGTAGCCTGCACGCAGTGTAGCAGGACAATCAGAACCCGGCAGCTGTTGGCGGTCAGATCATGCCGCGCCGCATGCCGCACAGCCGCGGCGTACTGCTTTGTGACGATTGTCGCACCTGTGGCGCCCGTTACGCAGATCTGAGCGGGTGCTGCATGCTTCTCACGACCGTACAGCGGCTTTCGCAGAGATTCGGCCATGCTGCTGGGAGCTGTGCTGTCAGGTTTGATGTGATGAGACGTCGACAAAATGGGTTTTCAGCAGTCGCCGGTCGCGAAGGCAGTTCTGTTCTGAAGAACCCGAAGAAGAGTGCAGCTGGTGCGCTAGGTGCGCTAGCAAACATACAACGGCACACAATGCAGACCTTCATTCCCCGTTGCAAATTTGCACCTCCCATCATTGGAAGCCTCAAACGCCTCTCGCGGCAAGCTTCCTGGCTTGCGGCCCGCGGCAGGCGCCTGAAACGGTTTTGGTTTGATCTTGAGCTCCTTAAAGAGACTTCTGGTTGCCGCGAACGTGTCTAGTCAATGCTCTGGGCTAGATTTTCCGAGATCGATTGCACACTGCCTGACCCTAGCACAGGAGTCCCAACCTTGCGGGAAGTTCCGGGGCTGTATCGTCGTATTCAATATAGTCTCTACTTTGTGTTAAGTCTCCACGCTCCAGGAGACGGGCGTCCCTGCGCGCACACCGCAGTGCGCTGCCCGCACGAGAGAAACTGAGATAGCCAGTCCCTCTGGCTTCGACAATCAGGGTCGGCAAAGATGAGCACCACCGCCGGAGCAACGCCTGCCATGGATATGGCCGCCTTCAGGAAGCTGGCGAAGTACCCTCTGATCAAGGCATCAGACATGAGCGCGGACATGCGGGAAGACGCCATCGACATCATCAGCATTTCTGTGGAGAAGCATGCGGCAGACCTGGAGAAATGCGCCAAGGTGATGTGTAGAGGTTTCCGCCGTGCCCAGAGAGCAAAGAGCAAGCGCTGCAGCACCACGAGTCCTGACGCTCGGGTTATGTTCTGGACCCGCCAGGTCATCAAGGAGGCGGCAGATGCCAAGTTTGGCGGCGGTCCATTCCACTGCGTGGTTGGGCAGGTGCGCTTGTCAATGCACATGCATACGCACTGCCAGCTCGTCCCTCTGTCACAATCGTGACATTTCACGCTGAGTGTATAAATGGGATATGTGCAGGCCTTTGCCTTTGAAGTCACACACGAGGTGCGTACCTCAGTCAGCTTGTGTCTGCACTCGCCCCTCAGCCCTGGCACTGTGCATAATGCTTGCTAGCATGGCCTGGAGATAGGTCCTTGTTGTGTGCAAGCAGGTGAAGACCATAATCTACGTTTTCGTGGACGCCGATCATGGCGTGGTGCTCTGGAAGTGAGGCGATTGATGTCAATACAGCTCAATGTTTAAACGCTGCAATGTTGGCGCCAGTGCTCCTGCTGTCCACACGATATTATTCCTCGACGGGGCCTCCACACAGTACTAGTCCCGCCCCAATGCCCGAGGCACACCTTGCCAGCAGTTGCCGAGCATTGTTCATGAATCATCAAGGCGAAAACACACGGCGCGCGCAGCACGCATCAAAAACCTCTCCCCTGACCATGCGGGACCGCCGACAGGTCATGAATTTGGTGCCTCCTTCGCCAGCCACTCTTTCAAGGCCGCTGCACAGATGTCCCTGCGCCCAGTAGAAGATGCAGCTGTCGGCAAGATGTCAGGGCAACAGTGAGGAGACAGCATCCATTGACCGACGCAGGATCAAAAATGCAAATCGCAGCTGGTCGGCTGCAATGTCATCACATCGACATATGCGGCACATCGTACGCTCCACTCACCGGTCCGTGCTGCTGAGGTCGAACTCTTTGCTGAGGTCGCCGGCGATCTCGTCGGGCGTGTCGTCGTCGGGATCAAACTCAAAGTCGATGGTCCGGGATTGCCGGTCGTCTGACTCCTGCAGAGGAAAGTCAGGGGTCATGAGGGCTGTCAGCAGCAACAGTGCCTTTTGGCAAGCTGATCGATCGCAGCTCTTCCCAACACCCAAGTACACCCTCTGCACACTCCTGTTGGCGATCCCACAGGACGCTGCTGGGAGCAGACATACACTCATCTACATTGGCTTGTTTTGGGCGTCTCCTTGCCCACCAAGACCCAGATGCGCGCACATGCAGACAGACATGCCGCTGCAATGGGAGCAAAATACGCAGTGGGACCGTCTCACAATTTCCAAGAAAACCCACCTCGTCGTCGCCCTCGTACTCCATGTGCAGGCGGAAGTGGAGCTTGCCGTCGACAATCTTGCCGCCAAAGCGGAAAGTGTAGTCCTCCCCCTGCACCGTGCCCACCTGGCAGCTCACCGCCTCCTCGCCGCCTGTGTCCCCCATGTCACCCACCGCGTGGCGGTCCCTGTCCGCCGGCGGCGACCTGCGTATATCATTCAAGAGGGTCACGGAAGTGCACCTTACGAGTCGTGCGGTGGATTCAACCTGCCGCCACCACAGTTGCCGCATGGAGGCTAGCAGGGAGCTCCAGGCTGAACCCTGTCCCCTGACGACGACGAGTCACCGCAAGACGACAGAGGACCTTTCCTTCAGCTGCTCCTGACACTGCAAAGCAGGTAGGATCATCAAAGATCTGATTCACTCACCCGGCGCCGCTGCTGCCGGCACCACGGTAGTCATCGCCGCAGAGACTGGCGTCGCGGCCGCCGGCGCCGCCGTCCTCGCTCTGCGGCCGCGGCGCCGCGGGCTTTCGGCAGAAGAACCGGTCCTCCAGCAGCTGCTGCACCGTCGGCCGGTCCCCCGGCGGGCCCAGGCACTTGCCGATGAACGACTTGGCGTCCTGTTGATGCACGTTTGAATGCTGAGAGTCAAGCGTTGCACAACGTGCTGCATGGAAGGTGATGTTCGTGCATACGCGGGCAGCGGCAGAATGACCTCCACTTGATGTCGATCACGTCTTTGGAGCCGCATGCCCTCTGGATAACCACTAACATGACGAGGCAAGAATAGTGCAAGGAGCGGCAGGGACAGATGAAGCGCGGCAGGGAACGCACGTCGTCCTTGACGCTCTCGAGCAGCTGCGGCCAGCAGGTGGAGTTGAAATGGTCCAGCCGCTTCATGGTCGTCAGCTCCAGCACCACCAGCCCGAATGCAAACACATCCACCTGCGCCACATTGCCATCTCAGAGGCGTCAGGACCTGGAGCTTCCACAGAAGCATCTGTACCAGCTAGCTGGGAGGCAGACTGAATCGCGATCTCATTTTCTGCGTGGACTTGCTCTCGTATTCAACAGGCACAGGACGAATTCCCCAGGAAAGGTGCCGATGCCACGCACCCGGCAAGCTAAGCAAAGACTTGAGCAGAGGCTGCGCACCTGGCGCGTGTACTGGTTGGTCTTGCCATTGCCGCCGCCGTGCTCCGGCAGCACGCCGGGCGCAAAGCGCATGGGCAGCAGCGTGGCCAGGCCCAGGTCCCCGATCTTGATCTCGCCGCTGTGGCCGTTGATGTAGATCTTGTCGCAGCGAAGGTCGCCGTGGATGATCGGCGGGTTCTTCGAGTGCAGGTAGTTCAGCCCCAGCAGCACCTATCGGCGTGAGAGGACGAGCAGGCGTTCAGGATGACTTCTTTCTTTCTCCTGACAAGCACTGTTCCAACGATACACTGTGGCCAACCCCTGTAGACACAACGATTAAAGCAATTAAAACCCGCGCCAGCAAGAATGGCAAAGGACAGCCTTCGCGACAACCACTCCCGATGCAGCTTCGGGTGGTCACAACAGATGTCCAAATTGATCGCAAGGCAGCGGCAGCGGGGGCATACGCAGCACCTGGCGCGCCCACTTCTTGACGGCCTTCAGCTCCAAGTGCTTGTGCCGCTGGCGGTAGTCGCGCAGGTTGCCAGAGGTGAAGAACTCGGTGATGAGGTTGATGCAGTGCGCGCGGCGGTCCAGCCAGCAGCGGTAGCAGTGGATGATGGCGCTGTGCTCCTGCTCCAGCCCGATGGACATCTCCGCCACGATCGCCTCCATCTGCCCCTCGTCTAGGTTGTGGTGCTCCTGCTTGAACTACATACAGGCCCGTGAGTTTCTCGAGGCGTTTGGCGGCGCAGAATTTGACGAGGGCATCAGTGCGGCACAGCTTGCGAGAATGGAAGCTGTCCAGACAGACCAGGCCTCATTTCAAAATAGCGCCGCAAACTTGCCATGCTCAAACCGGCTCACCTGCAACACTTTGGACCAGGCAATGTCGATGCCCTGCTTCTCGTCGAAGCCCTTGTACACGCACTTAAAGCGGCCCTTGCCGACCCGCTGGTCGTAGCGTGCAAATCTGCCAGACGGGTCCCGCTCCTCCACCACGTCATCGTCGTCGTCGTCCTGCGGTGACAAGTGAGTTTCTTTTGGAGAATGACGGCGCTGCAGCAGTCAAGCAGCAGTCTTTGCCCGAAAATTCCCGCCGCCAGAAGCGGCAGGGCGCCCCCGCTGCATCAGCGGCCACACGTTGGGAGGCAGCCACGGCATGGAACGTGACAATGATGCTTGTGATACCATAAAGACATCCAGTGGCTGAGCGCCAGGGCCAGCCTGTCTGGCAGAAGCAGAGTGGATAGCCTTGGACAGCATCACATGATGATCCTGTCCAGAGGGTGCGGCTTCTAGTAAAGCAGCCCCGATGCTGTGTGATTGAACAGCAAAGCACGATGTCGAAAACAGGGCCGAGAGCAGGGCAGACTCACATCCATGCCGTGGCCAGAGCCCTGGGCCTCGCTGGAGAGCGAGGCCTGGTGGCTGAGGCGCCCGTTGCCGATCATGGCGCCGAGGTGGCAGCCCTGGCCGCCCGCAATGCAGCGCCGCTCCAAAGTGCCCTGGCAGGCCGGCACTAAGTGCCCTGAGACAAACTCAAACAAACATGACCGCTCGCTGCTGCCCCGCGTGCTGTGGCTGCCGGACTAGCATGAGACTGCCTGTGACGATTTGAAGAGACCTGCAGCTCGCTGCCAGGGCGCTGCCGGCGCCGCAGCGCTCAAGGAGTGTGGCAATGGCAGGTGCACTTCAAGGTCTCAGGCGGCTCTCAGACCATCCCAGACGGCTGGCAGTTGGATTCCGGTGTCCAGCTGGCCTCAAGACAAGCGCTTGACGGGAGCCAAGGAGCTCGAAGCTGGTGCGGTAGCAGCCGCAAAGCCTACAGTCGGGCTGGGTGCAACACAAAGTGGCTCGCAGCGTGAGGCGAAACGACGGGTGGGGGCAAGCTGCAAATGTCTCGAACGTCAACGTGACTTCTCGCTGAGGCTGACTGCGCTCGAAACGTGGTGCTATTTCCAGGGCTGACTTGTGCGCCATTAGCCCATGAACCCCGACAAAACCCTTCTGGGATCAATACACCCTTCTAGCGCGGCTCCAAAATCGACAGCTCAAGGCGTTGATGCACCTGGCAACAGCTCTTGATGTTGATGCACACTGTGCATGACTTGCAGCACGCCAGAGTATCCGAAGGTGTCGGCCACAACGCCTCTGCCAACGGCAACCACCTCATCAGCTGCGACGGCGTCTATCATGCTTGCAGGGGCTCATTCGCGCATGGGAGAAAGCAGGCTTGCAAAGCAAAATTACATTCAGCCAATGACTAACGGCATACTTCTGTGTGCCATGTCCCTGGATCTGTGCTAGTCCGCAAAAACCTGGGCGAGCGCAACACATTTTGCTGCAACCCCCAAGATATGTACAGAGCTCCTGCTGAGAAACAGGACCTCGACCCCCAAGACACCAATCAAACACCCAAGGTGGCACACTGCTCAAAAGCTCACTGTGAGAGGTGCAATTGTGAGCGCAAATCCCAGCAGCTGCATGTATGCGAGCAGGCACCGCTTCTAAATAGTATTCTGCCCCTGGAGAACATGAAAACGCCTGCGTCCATCTTTTCGGGATACAAGGGTCAGCCCAGCGCCTGCGATGCCGCAGCATCAGCAGCAGGCGCTGCGGCCTGCGCCTGGCTGCCGGAGAATGGGCTCGCAGTCGCTGGCGCCACTGCGTCCGTCTGGGACGGCAGGGGTACCGCCGCCGCCGCCGGCGGGGGTGCCGCAGCCGGTGCGTCGGGCTGCGGCGTGGCGCCGCCAGCGTCGCTGCCGGCGGGGCTGGCCGCCGGCTCCTGCTGCTGCTGCTGCTGCGGGGCGACCGCCGCACCGTCGGCAGCGACGCCGCCGCCTTGCAGGACGGAGGCGGTGCTGGCCGGCGCACTCGCGACGCTGCCGCTGGCCTGGCTGCTGGGGCGGCGGCGCGGCATCTTGCCGCGCACATCGGCGGCCATCGCCGCCAGCTCCTTGACAATAACGTTGAAGGCGGGCCGCTGCGACGGGCGCTCGCACCAGCAGCGCTCCAGCAGCGCGCGGTATCCCGGCGCCGGCTCCCCCGCCGCCAGCACCTGCGGCGCGACAGCACACTCAAAACATCTGCTTCAGGAGATGCTTGGCAGCTGCCGCACCGTCAGCATCCTTCCTTCGAATGCTGGGTCGCAGCACAAAGTAATCACATTGTGCATGTGAGTTGTGCGCTATATGGTGTGCACCACAGGCGCAGCATGCAGCGGCAGGGAGGGCACCACAGGGCAGCTTGTTTCATCAGTAGCCAAGCTACCCGCAGGGTTGCGTGTAAGTATTGGGGTTTGTTTATATCAAAGGTGATCAGAACGGAGTAAACGATTCAGGCTTTCAGAAGCCACGTTTGAAAGCTACGCACCTGCGCGGCGTCCCAGTCGGCGGAGCCGGGGAGCGGCGGCCGCATCGCCTCGCCGGCGGACGTCATCTGGTGCAGCAGCGCGTGGTAGTTGAGCCCCTCGAAGGGCTCCCGCCCCGTCCACAGCTCCCACAGCACGATGCCATACGAGTAAACGTCCACCTGCGCGCAGCATGGTGAAGCATGGTGGGGAGCATGGCGGGCAGCATGGTGATACGTCGATGCAGGTGAGGGCGCGTGCTTGGCAGGTGATCGACGGTGCCACACTTCTCGAAGAGAGCAATTATGCCATCAATGAAAGGCTGGGCGCCCCAGGCACAAGGGCGCTCTTGACAGCCGCACCTTCTCCGTCACCGCCTCGGGGGACTTGATGATCTCGGGGGCAATCCAGGGCAGGGTGCCGCGCGATGACGACACGCCACTGACGTACGTCTGCTGCTTCTGCTTCGACAGCCCGAAGTCGGCGACCTGTGGACAGCGGATGGTTGGCCTGTCAGCCTCGAGTACCCGTACCTAGGGAGTGCAGCTGCAGCACGGTGGCCGACCCGATGGTTTGGGCTGGCAGAGGTATAAGCTTGCGTCGCGCTTCACATGCAAATGTACACACGAAAGAACAGTGTAAGTAGAGCCCGACTGCTGGAACATTGAGGCTTTTCGCTGCTGGACCATTGAGGTTTGGGCACCTTGCAGACGACGCGCCGGTCGCGGTGGCCGATCAGCAGGTTGGCGCTCTTCATGTCGAAGTGCACGATGCCCTTGGAGTGCAGGTACTCCATGCCCTGCGTGCAATAAAAGCCTTTCAGAGCAAACACCACGCGAACATGTGAAATTGTGGCGCGTTGTTCCGCAAGTGCATGCGCTTCTGAAATCAGCCTGGCACGTTCCGCTTGTGTGCGTCTGTGGCCGTGGCAGGCACAGCGGCAGGGCGTTAGCAGGAAAACACCTTGGCGGCGTCCAGGGCGATGAGCAGGCGGGTGAGGCTGCCCTGCACCATCTCCAACCGGCGCGACAGTGCGCCCCGCAGCGAGCCGCCGCTCATGTACTCCGTCACGATCGCCGGCGGCCGCACCTGCCAACAAGAGAGGTCGCCTCGGCAACAGATGCCACTGCAGCTCTGTGCACCCTGATTCTTTTGACAGCCAGGTTTCCATGAGGCAATCTGCACGGCTAAGGCAAGCGAGACTCTTGGAACGATGTGCGCTGGTCATTGCGTCCCAGTGCAAGGCGCCCATTCCGTCGCTTGTGTGCGGCAACGCAGGAACGCGGCGTATTTTAGCAGATGCGCGCGGAGCTGCGACGCACCATGCCGGGGGCGTGGGGCGTGGCCGCGGGGCGCGGCGGCTCGCGCCCCTCCTGCCCCTCGCCCTCCTCGCCGTGCTCATCGTCGGAGTTGCTGTGCTCCAACGGTGGCACCACGACACCATACACAAACACCACGTTCGGGTGGCGCAGGCTGCATGTGAAGAGGGTCAAGACTCAGTTTGTCGCTTCTTGATGAACACAGAAGCCCCGGCGGAACACGCCTCACTCGACGCTGTCAGACGCGTGCTGTTGCTGCGGCGGCGCATCGACTCATGCGCTGCAGCTGAAGATGGAAGACTGTGATGCATGCGAACACTGGTGTCAGCAGGGTCGGGCGAAAGCCGGCAGGTACAGTACCAGAGTGGGTGCGCTGCTGCTGACGACAGAGCGGCCAAAGACTGCAATGCCGATGTCAATCGGATGTCACGTGCACTGAAATTGGGTGGCAGGGAGCTGCTGCTGCGCACCTGCCGAGGATGTCAGCCTCCTTGACCAGGTCGGCCACGGCGGCGTGGTTCTGTGCGTCGCCGTGGCCGAAGATGAGGCCCGGGTTGAGGCACTTTACCGCAGCGTCGCATCCGCGCCACTTGCCCAGGTACACCTCTGCAGAAGATTGCACGAGTATGATCAGCGCTTTGTGGACAGATTCAGCCGCGCCGCTTGCCTAGGTGCACCTCTGCAGAATCGGGCATGATATGATCAGCGGCTGCTGACGCACGCAGCCAGCTAGAGCGCAGCTGCGGCAAGCTGCCTGCACCGTGTCCTGACATGGAGGCAAGCAGATTTTGGAATCGCTGCAGCAAAAGTTTCCTGGCTGGACACAATCTGTACCAATGCCACTGTCTGCATGCAGGAGAGCGGCTCGCACCGCCGTAGCCGCCGGCGCCCAGGAACTTGACCAGCTGGATCTCGTCGGGCTTGATGACCTCCATGCGCTCCGCTAGCGCCTCGAAGCCCTGCGGCCGCGGCGACGCCACCGCCGCGCTCGCCGAGGAGTTAGACATCCCGCCGACCGAGCCGGCTGCAGTGCATCATATTTTTTGGATCCACATAAGATCCAAAAGCTGGTCCGAGACCGACATCCAGAACACGAAGCAGGCAGCGAGGCATGCATGATGCACCGGCGGTCTGACGGACCGATGCAACTTGAAAGCAGCGCATGCATGTTGAAGCTGGATTGCAAAGCACTGGAGCGTGCGCACGTTGCATGCACGCAGGCATCATGTGTCACAAGCTCAAGCCGGCCGCCCAGGCACGCACCAGAGTGGCGCTGTGACTCGGACGAGTGCCGCAGGTGCATCGCCGACTGCTCGCTGTCGGCGGACGGCCGTGGCTGCCCAGACGGCATCTGCGCGTCGCGCCACTGCACGAAGATGTGCAGGCGCCCGGTGCTCGTGCCCGCCGGCACGTGCGCCATCGCCTCCCGCCACTCGTCCAGCATCATCGCCACATCCTCGTCGTCCACCACGTCCACGTAGAGGGACGGGTCGGAGGGCAGCTGGTACTTGAGCGCGCGCACCTGCACTCCCTAACAGCAGCGCGGGTCACGACGGCGGGTTTTGGGAACTGGTAATGGCTGGACGGTAGCACGGGTGCAGCCGCCACCGCGCACTGCAGGAAGTGCTGCCTGTCGGAAGGCAGCTGCCGAGAGGCAAGGGCTCCTCACCAACTATCGTGCATGCAAGCTGTGCGTGCAGGCACAAGTACGTGTGCCCGCAGCTCCAATCTTCCCCTGCAGACTCTGACTCCACCTCCACCCAGCAGGAGGGAGGCGCGCGCCTGGCCGAGGCCGATGGAGGAGGCGGAGGTGATGCTGCCGCCGGTGACGCGGTCCAGCGAGTCCAGCAGGTCCTGGAACACCGCCTGCCCGGGCAGCGACACCAGCCGCGTCTCGCCGCCCTGGTACTCCAGCCTATCGGAGCCCGGCTTCTTCATGAAGCAGCCGCCGGCGCTGATGACCACCTTCACCTGCAAGGAGATTGCACAGGGCGTCGGCTAGGGACAGCTGCGCATCGGCGATGTGAGTCTCCAAGCTGACGTTTCTAGATGAGATGAAAAGAGTGCAGCTTTGAAGAACAGAATTTCATGGGCCTCTGGGACTCCCATCAGCTTCTGATACTGGCGAACTCAGGGAGCAAGGGGTGGCCTCTGTTTTGAGGCAAATCAAAGGAAGAATGAGCCAGGCCCACCTTTGCAGGCCGCGGCCGAGCGAGCGGGACGGCCAGTCCCGCCATCGGCGGCGCGCCGGCCATGCTGCTGACGTCGCTAGGCGCGAGCGAGGGAGCCCCAGAGGACAGCATGCTGCCGGCGCCGCCGATGCCCATGCCCGCCATTCCTGCCGTCGGCGGCAGCCCTCCGTAGCCACCTAAATAACCTTTCGGTCAGCAGCAGGCGATGCAATGTTGCACGGCATGACTGGGGTATTGGGCAGGCTGCTCCGAGCCGCTTACAACACACAGCATGGGAGCAGGCGTCTGCCGCAACAATGCAGGGACATCGATGGCGACATGGCTGTTCGAACATGCAGTGGAGCATGGCGAGAGCCAGGGGCTCACCTGTCAGCGGGTTCTGGGCGGCGGCGAGGCGCAGCGCGAGCTGCTGCGACGCCAGGTGCTGCCGCGCCGCCTGCTGCGCCTGCGCCATCAGCGCCGGCGTCTGCACGCCGCCCGCCGCCGCAACCAGCGCCGACTCGAAGTGCGCAATGAGCGCATTGAGCTCAGGCGTCTGCTGGCCGCCGGCGCCGCCGTGCGGCAGGCCCGCCGCCAGCTGGTGCGGCATGCCGACGCCCATGCCCAGGTTAGCGGCGCCGCCCGTCAGCAGCATCGGGTGGCTGAGCGCCGCAAAGCCGGGGAAGCCGCCGCCGGCAGACATGCCGCCGAGTGCCGCCGCGCCCGGGAAGCCGCCGGCAGCTGACATGCCGCCGGCGCCCGGGAAGCCTCCCGCGGCCGGCATGCCAGCGGCCGCAGGCATGCCGCCGGCGGCCATGGCGCTGGCAGCAGACATGCCGCTTGTGGGCAGCGAGCCGCCGCCCACGACGCTGCCCGGCGGGCTGGGGACGGAGGTGCTGCGCAGCGAGGTGGTAGCGGTGCCGCCGCCGCCGCCGGCGCTGGCCTGCGCGATCATGGCGACGCGCTCCAGCTGCTGCGCAGTGAGCTGCTGTTGCAGCGCCGCCTGCTGCTGCTGGTGCTGCTGCTGCTGCGCCTGCGCCGCATGCTGCTGGCTAAATGCCGCCGCCTGCTGCTGGTGCTCCGCCTGCTGCTGCTGGTGCTGCAGCTGCAGGTGCTGCATGAGTGCCGCCTGCTGCAGCTGCTGCGAGGCATGCTGCTGGCTGGCCGCCGCGTGCTGCTGCTGCTGCTGCTGCTGGTGCAGGGCGAGGTTCACGCTGGGCTGCATGCCGCCAAAGCCAGCGAGCACCGAGCTCGTCGGCGGCATGTGGGTCGGTCCCGCCATCTGTCCCGGCGGGCTGCTGCTCAGCGCCTGCTGTACCTGCTGCGCCTGCTGCTGCAGGCTCGCATTGAGCTGCTCGCTTGCTGCGAGCTGCGCCTGCAGATTTGCGGTCAGCTGCTCGTTTGTGCGCTGCTGCTGTTGTTGCTGCTGCTGCTGCTGCTGCTGCTGCTGCAGGTGCGCGGCCGTCAGCGGCTCAGGCTGCTGCTGCTGGTGCTGCGACGGCAGCTGCTGCTGCTGGAAGCCTGCCTGTAGCTGCTCACTGTTCAGCGGCTGGCCGGCGGCTGCCAGGTGCTGCTGCATGAGCTGCGCCGGGTCGCCGGCGCTGGGAGGCGACGCGCGCTGGTGCTGGTTGCCGCTGCCCAGGGGTCCCGCCTGACGCAGCAGCGACTGCTGGGGCGTCGGCACCGGAATGGCGATTGACAGCCCCGTGCGCGGGTCGATCACCGTCTGCATCTGCGGCGCCGCCTGCATCTGCGGGGCGCCCAGCTGCTGCGGCAGGAGCCCCACCGCCTGTTGCTGCTGCAGCAGCTGCTGGCCTGCCAGCTGGGCCGCCGCGTGCATGTCGCCTGGTTGCATGCCGCCGGGCAGGAAGGGTAGCTCAGCGGAGCCCAGTCTGCCGCCGCCGCCGGAGTTCTGCCCGCCCACGCCGCCCATGAAGGACGCGTTCGACAACGAGCTGAGCGACGGCTGCGGCTGCACGGAAGGTGCATCCGCATTCGACGGCGAGCCCACATGGAGGTCGTGCCCGCCGGCGCCGTCCAGTGAGGCCATCAGCGGCGGCGGCGCGAGCGCCGGCTGGTCCAGCGCCACGGCCTGGCTGGCCGCGAAGAGGAAGGGGCTGTTCGGCGGCGCGGCGCCCGCATTTGCCAGCCCCCAGGCGAAGGTCTCCGACCCGTGCTGCGTCGGCGACGGCTGCTCAAAGGCGGCGCCACCAAAAGTATTCTGCGTGCATCGAAGAGCGCGGAGAGTCAGCGCCGTTACGATGAAGTACAGCCACTCTGCAGCGGATGCAGAGCGACGCGCTGCTGTGCAACTCGGGCCTTGTCACCCCTTACAGCAAGTACGACTGGCGATCGAGCAAGTCGCTGAGCTGCCTCCTGGGCCTGCGCGAAACGCCATGATTGGCACGATCGCGGCTCTGCCTGCACATCAAGCTGGCCCGTGCCCGCTCTGCGCAGTGCACCTCAGGAGCATCAACACTGGCCTGACCCGCCGAGCCACGCAGCAGCTACCTTTTACCCTGGGGCAGCTGCGGCCATAGCCCCCGCGGCGCCGTGGCGCCATGATTACATTTTGTGATCCCACTATATGTGCCGTGTGCACTTGTCGCATGCAGCCAGCCCGGCTGGATGTGTTTCGTTGGTGTGTCAACGACGACCAGGCCGCGGGGAGAGGACGGGCCTGCCTGGTCTGACCGGCTCGTCACGGGGCTCGTTGGCTCAGACGTTGCCATGCAAAGCACCGCAGCCCGCCTGCGGCCGCGCCCCCCCTGCTTCACAGGCGACGCAAAACAGCGTGTGTCGCCTTGTACCTTTTGTGGCGACCTGAGCAGCTGCGGGGCCTTCAAGAGTTGCTGCGGTGGTCACGGCCACGAGACGTTTGCCTTGACGCCAAGGGCAGTCCTTTCTGTGCATGCCAGCTGTGGGGGCAAGCGCTTTTCACTGCATGGGCCGCACCTGCCTCGCCACAGTGTTGTCCACCGTCCCTTGCCCCGACATCTCCTTTCGCGGGAAAGGGAGACAGCGAACGAACGATCGGTGAAGAAAGTGACATCACAGCTGTACAGTCGTACGTGCTGGTGCATCGACCCTCCCGGAGGCCGCAAGCCACTGTCCCTACACTAGAAGGCCGCAAGCGCAGAACAGCACGAATCAAGCACTGAAATGAGGCGGCGACCGGCGTTGCCGCTACTGCCGCCGCCGCCGCTGCTGTGCCGCCAAAAAAGTTGACACCAGCATCCAAATTGCAGCAGCTACCATGACCTGAGTAGACAATGCTATGGGTCTCCACTGGTTGGGAGGATGTGACATATCTGTACACTCCAACACCATAACTGCACCCACACAATGGGCATCTATGTCCAGTGCTGGCTGCCTTGGCCCATGAACGCCTGCACGTTTGAATTTGCAAAATATGACGAACGTTGCATGTCGTCGACGTTTTCGAAGTGCACAATTGATGCAGCGTGCTGCAAACCCAATGAATATGCATGCTGAACCAGCCGAGAGAGAGATAACATCGAGCACCGCAGCGGGGTTGCTGCTCAGGAGGCTGCACGATTTGCCTGTCGCGCCTGTGGCAATCAGTTGCCTGACATGCCCGCTCTCAGAACCCATTCATATACAAGCCTGCACAATCACACACCACATGAGCCGGCAATGGCTTCCTGCACCTTGCTTCTGGTTTGAGCGCAGAAGACAGACTCGCGTGCGCAAGGGTTTCTGCAGGACATCGTGTGGTTGGCTTTTTGGGTTTCATGGAAGGGAGCACGAATGCGCACCATTGGGCTGCATTTGCAGGGAAGGCTCTTGCCAGGACGGTCCCAAGCCCGATGTACATTCCTCGGGGTCCCCCTGCAAGCGTGAATACAAGTCAACACGAGCACACATCCACGAGAAACGGCAGGCGAACAACATTTAAGCATTGCCGCGTTCGATCAAGTGGTGGGACGATGCCAATATCGGTGGGCTGCCGCAAATCAGCGCAAAACTCACTCTCTCGGTACAGCAGCCTCAAATTCTGCCGCAGGCTGGCGTCATGCGGCATGCCCGGCCGAGCGACCTGCAGCCGGGACTTCGCGACGTCGATCGGCAGCACTGCGGGAACATGACAAATGTCTGTCAGGATTGGCAGAGCAGATTGACACAGCGGGAAGCGCTGCACCTATGTAACGCACAGATCACCCACAGGCCGATCATCCTTGCGCATGTGCGATGCGTGCCGCTGCCAACAGGATGAAGGGTTGTGAAGGTGACAAGGACCCTCACCGGCGGCCCACATGCCCATCCCTGCGATGCCGCCGCACACGATGGCTGCCGCGCTATCCTTCAGGATGGCCGTCAGCCCCAGCGACTGCGGCACCCCCAGCTGCTTCGCCGGCGGCCGCCCAGGAAACTCTCGCCGCAGCGTCTGCGCGCAGCCACAGCAAACTTTCAAAATGTGTAAGGGCTAGCGTGGTTGGCAGGTTTGTAATCCACAAAAGGCACAGCAGGCAGCTGCAGCCTGGACTGTTAGTATGAGGCAGGCATTTGACCGAGTTGCGGGGATCACCTCGTAGAATGTGAAAAACAGAGCATTTCCGAAAGTCTCACGGCTCAACGTCCCCGTCATGCCGCGGCCCAGGCCCTTCAGCCCCTCAGTCCTCACAAGCTGCTTCACGCAGTCGACAGGGCCCTTGTAGCCGCCCATCTGCATGCGGCACTACATGGCAAATGCAACGCAGCTCAGTACCACTGTGCTCCCGAAAGAGTGCCGCGTGCCATGCTTCAGTCTTCACAGTCCACCAAAGCTGACAGGCTCCAAACGGAGCTTTGCATGCAAGAAGCCACCCCAGCGCGATTAGCGCAGGTACAGCACGACAGTGAGCCACCACGACCGCCTGCATGATGACGCACCTTGACAAGCTCAGCTGGCGACAGCACGAAGCTCAGCACAAAGCCGGCAACCCCGGCTGATGCGGCGATGGATCCGAGGCTGCTCGTCTGCGGCACCGCGCCAGGGCCCTGCATGTCACGGTGGATGTTTCAGAGAAGCAGCAGGTGGTCTTCAGTCAAAACCTTCAAAGTATCCGAATGCCTCAACTCCTTCAAAGTGTCCGAATGCCTCAACTCACCTCAAACCAGGCGAGCGATTGCGTGTAGGCTGCATAGTTGATTCCTGCAGCGAAGCAAAGACTGGGTCAGGCGCTGTATCCACTGCGCCTGCCACCTGCATGACGCCTCATGCAGCATCAAGCCCACCTGTCTCCACCACGCCGCCGATCAGTGGCACAGAGAGGCCCCTGTACAGACCTTGAACCTGCGTGACATCATTGTATAGGTGTCGTATTTCAACATCGATACAATGAAAGCGACATGCACGCTCGCAACCGTGCAATCGATAATCCAGCCGCCGCAGGCTCTCACCCCCTCCGTCCTCAGGATCTGTCGGAAGCAGCCCCATGGTCCGGCATAGGTCCCCCTGACGCTTGCTTGCATGCGGACCTTCACACTGTCGAAGGGATAACCTGCACGCAAGTTCATGTGCGCTGATTGAACGATGATGCACACAACATCATGCCGGCATGACGCGGCTGCACAACACCGCAGTGATTGAGCAGCCGTTTTAGATTCAGGCAGCCAATCTGTGTTCCCATTGCCTCTCATAATTACCAGTGTACGTGTTCGCTCCACCTCCTGCGGCGCCTGCGAATGTTGCTAGGACTGGGCCAGGCCCCGCCGAGGCGACTGTGTGCTGCTCAGACATCTGACGGCGGCCGCAATGGACTTGTACCGGTTGCTCCTCAGCAACGGATTGCAGCTTTCGAGATGTGGTTTCAGCCAGAATGTCCTGGAACCATGCCCGCATTCCAGGGACCCAGCAGGGCCCTTTCCGCCGCAGGTGCACACATCGGCATTGATTCAAAGCTGTGCAAGTGGATCCAACACACGCCGCAGCGTCAGTGCTCGCTTGTCAAGCCAATCCAATCAATTATGCAGCAAGCATGTGACCGCGTTGATGACTTGCTGAGAAAGATTGTAACGATGCAGCAGAAAGCGTTGAGTTGATTCAGCCGATATACTTCTGGCAAAACGGGACACGGCAATACAAGAGCAACGGATTCGCAAGACGGCTTTTTCTGTCAGTTCGAGCTGGGCAGTTGCACACAGACATATGAACCTTGTGGCGCATCTCAGAACCGATATCGTGCAGCGATGTGGTCATTCCCCAATTTGCGTATCGTCACCTGCACCAGAGCAATCGAAAGTACATATGTATAACAAGGGGCGATCCGGAGCTGTGTCGTGAGAAGCAACTGTGCAAACAGTGCCACGAGCAATCTCTGACGACTGAGCAGCATGTAGCGTCTGAACCACACCTCGCCATAGCTCAGCTACAGACTGCTATAGGGCGGTGTTCAGCATGGCAACAACATCGCTGGCGCCGGGCCTTGCGAGGAAAATCAAGAAGGTGAGATCAGATCACCGCGCTCGGTATCAGCAGGCTCGTTTGTTCGACATCTTCCGGCGATAGCAGCCGCGTAACATTGAGCCTGACCGCCGCAATTTCAGGAGCCTGTCCAGGTGCTTGAGCTGGCAGTGAATCCGTTTGGCAAGCTTGGTGATGCCGGCGGCGCGGCACTCTCAGCATGCAGCAGGACACACTCAGCTCAGGCGCATATAGCTACACCTGCAGACCCTGGAGACGCGCACGGAGACGCCGGAGTTCCTGTCCTCCCTGGCCGCACTGTCCGACATCTATGGCGACAACACGCCGGCGGAGCGCCGCAGGCTGCGCTCCACGATCGAGCAGCACGGGCTGGCGATCGATGCGGAGGTCCTGGCGGCCGCCGAAACGGTCGTCGCCTCGCTGGACGCCATGTACGCGGACCTGGAGCAGCTGTCCGTCTGCTGCCGCCGCGTCGGCGGGTCGCTGGCCAGCAGCAAGGTGGGACCCTGCGCGTGGCGATGCCGCTCGTCACCATCTGCATGCTGGTCTGCCAGTTCGGTCCTGCACACACAAAGCCTTTCGCACAGACAATTTCTCTAGCATCAGGCCTCTTTTGCTAAAGTTTGGGATCTGGAAGCCGAAGGAGTCTACAGTTAGCACATTTGCTGACCAAAATGCAGGCGAAGACGGCAGACATGCTGGCGGAGAGCAGGCGGCTGCGCGGCACGCTGGAGACGAGCGAGGCGCGCTCCGGCCTGGTGCAGCAGTTCCTGCAGCAGTACCAGCTGTCGCACGACGAGGTGTACGCCCTCAAGGTGTGTTGGGAGAGCTTGCAATCCTGTGTGTCCATTGGTGAGATGCGTGCTGCGGAAGCATGCTTCTGAAACACACTGTGCAGCTTGCTCTGGCGGATGCTGCTGCTCCGTGCAGCCCCTTGCCCTCGCAGTGTCACGACGCTGCAGCCGCCACACTCTGTAAAATGAAGCAGCAGTCACTGCCCTCTATGCACTAATCTTCATGACAGCTGCTGCCAATCGTGTGTGCACAGGAGGAGGAGATAGGGGAGCGCTTTTTCGGCGCGCTGGAGCGGGTGCGGCTGATCCACGGCAACTGCCGCGCGCTGCTGCGGGGGGCACACCAGCGCGCGGGCCTGGAGCTCATGGACGCCATGGCACTGCACCAGGAGACCGCCTACGAGCGCCTCTGCCGGTGCGCCTCACTGCGTGTCTGTCCCGGTGGCCAGTTGATGACATTAGCTGCAGCATGTTTTCAGCATGCCGGACAGGGCTCTGCGGGGGGTTTCAGTGTCTGAGGACTTGTCGATTCTTTTCGGCTGCGCCGGCGCGCCTCCCTGTTTTTGGTTGCTCCGACATGCTGCAGCAGGTGCATTCCCCAGGACGCTCGGTACCGGCAGGCATGCGGGTCTGCCACGATGTGTGTGGGTAGCCACTGTGGATGGCGGCTGGCAGGCGGCGCTGTCCCTTTCAGCTGTGTGGTCCAGCCAGAGATACGCAGGCGGACCTCAGAGCATCTGGACTGCCATCGACTGAATCTGTTGAGTGTGTGCCACGCAGGTGGGTGCAGAACGAGTGCAGGGGTCTGGGGGAGGCGGACGCGCCGGAGGTGGAGCCGCTGCTGCAGCGCGCCGCCGGCGCGCTGCGCGCCCGCCCCGTGCTCTTCCGCTACTGCGCCGAGGAGGTGCGATCGCCGGCCCCTTGCGTTGGCTATCCCTTGCGTGGCCGTCCTGCCTCGCGTGCAGCGCCGTGTCCTTGTCCCTGAGCTCACTGCCGTGGCTCGCGCCTTGTTGACGCCTCGCCTGTTGCTCAGGCGAACATCCCCAGGCCACGAGTGGCACAGTCAGATCGCGACTTCAACCATGAGGAACCCGCAGTGTATCCTGCAAGGATATGATCATGGACGATAACCTTATCATGCACAAACTCCTGTGCTGAGGCACGCCTGCAAAACCGCAGGTGGCGGGCGCGCGACACGGCGCGCTCTTCCAGCGCTTTATAGCGGCGCTGACGCGCGGCGGGCCGGGAGGCACGCCGCGTCCCATCGAGATGCACGCGCACGACCCCCGCCGTTATGTCGGGTGCGCGCAGACGGCTGTCTCGCTCTGGGGCTGAAATATGCGCTGGGGCAGAGTCGTAGCTGCTCAGACGTGACGCAACGTTCTGGTTGACCAGTTGTTATCCTGAGCTGCTGACACATGCGCAGAGCTGCTGACATGTGTGCAGAGCCTCTGCAGCTCATCAGGTCACCATTGTGTGCTGCCGCATGTTGCAGGGACATGCTGGCATGGGTGCACCAGTCGTTGGCGTCGGAGCGCGAGCTGCTGGTGTCGCTGTTTGGCGACGACAGGGCCGCGGCGGCGGACGGCGAGGGCGGGGTGGTGGACATGCCCAGCACCGCGGAGCTGCTGGACCGCGTGTTCGAGAGCATCTGCAAGCCGCTCAAGGTGTGTGGCGGACAGCAACGTTGAGAGAATCCTTCATTGGCCTGCGAAGCCGGCTGAGCAGGCTACATGTGCTAGTACCATGCTGGAGGCCTCTCCTACCGGCCATCTTGGTTCAGAAGTCGCTGTCTGCTGCTGCTGGAGACAGCGACTGATGAATCAAGATGGCCGGTAAGGAGAAGGCAGCAGCTGGGGGCCCAACATTCAGAAGCCATGTGTTGCCCGACATGTTGATGCAGAACGCGTACTTCTGTGCAGGTGCGCATCGAGCAGGTGCTGGCGAGTGGCCCGGCGCTGCTGCTGTGCTTCCGGCTGGCGCAGCTGCTGGGCTTCTATGCGGAGACCGTGGCGCAGCTGGCGGGCGCAGGCGCAGCACTTGTCGCCGCCCTATACGCCGCGCAGGTGGAAAAAGGCGTCAGTTTAGCGCTGGTGTGAATGCTGTGGTAGTCAAGGATTGGCATTCATGTTGCTTCACTGCGCAAGGCGTCAGGGGTCCTGGCAGCCTGCTGATGAAAGGAGCCACAATACAGTCAGTGCATGCTGCAGCCAATTCTCGTCTGCACACCTGTCACGTACCCGTGCTTTACGCTGCATGCACTGAAGTACTGCTGCTGGAAGCAATACCACAGCACATTCGTTGCATGCCTGCAGTCGGCAGCAGGGCGGGGCTTCAGGGAGCAGCTGGCAGCGCGCGCCGAGCGGCTGGCACGGCACCCGCCACCGCCGCCGTCGGACCTATCGCCCCCACCCCAGGTACCGCGCCGCATGTGTGTGACGCGTCAGGGTATTGTCAAAGGTGCCGGACTTCGATGCTGTGTAACTAAAATGTGGAGCCTTCAGCCCTCGCCTCAAAATGCATTCAGGCATGGCAAATCTCAGGAGGTTCTGCCTGGAGGCTGCGGCGCAATCCGCTGACAAGCTTGACGGTTGGTGCAAACCTGTTGTTACCCAATACAGGTGCCGGAGGGCATGCAGCAGCTGCTGGAGGTGATCTCCGCATTTGAGAGCGCCTACCGCAGCGGCGACGGCGCGGCGGCCGCGGCGGCGGCCGAGTTCGAGGCGGTGCTGGCGGCCGCCGTGGACCCGCTGGTGGAGATGTGCGAGCGCAGCGCCGAGGCCCTCAAGTCCGGCGCGCCCTCCCGGTGCGCCTTGCGCTGTCTTCACCTCTTGAGTAGTCATGGGTATTCACCCTCAGGAAGAAGGCACTTCCATCACAGCAGCGTCTGCAGGGCGCGGGTGCTGACTTCTGCAGCAGAGCCTTGGATGTCCCCTTGTCGGGCATAATTTTGTGAACGGTGGATGACCTGGAGTCAACTTCTGCGCAGATAAATTTTATGGCAACTGTCTGGTCTGCTGCACTGGTCTGGTGTCCAGTTTTGGCCGTCCCCACCCTGCATCAGTTGCCGACGGCCTCCCCGTGCCGTGTGCCTCAGGGCGGACGAGGGGCTGCACCTGGCGCCAGCAGCGCGGCGCACCTACCTCATCAACTGCCTGGCGGCGCTGCAGGCGCCACTCGCGCAACACAACTGCTCCGCCGGGCGCGCCGACGCGCTGGGGCAGGGTCAGTTGCCATATTTGCACTCTTCTGCATGGTCGTTCGCATTTACATCTGATAACGGTGAAATCAGTCGATGCCAGTCGTGCTTCTCCCTTTGTACATGGTTCGCGTTGGAGTGTGTGCGACCGTTGTTTGGTATGAACTGCAGGCCTGGAGGCGCATGTGGCGGGCCTCGCCGGCGGCCACGTGGAGGCGCTGCTGCACCGCTGCCGCCTGCACGACCTCCTCGGCCGCATCCACTTCTACCAGGCGCACTTGACTTTCCTATGCCCCGCACCTGTGTTCTACACATATTCAATTGCATCGCAGCTGCCGCCTGGATGACCTGGTTGGCCGCATCCACCCCCAGCAGGTGCACTGCGCTGGGCGCCCATCCCTGCCCCAGGACAGATCGGCCTCAGTGGCAGGATGCCAGCCGCATCCGGCGCGGTGCCGACGCCGCGTCGGCACCGCGCGCGATCCGTCAGGACCCACTGTGAAGGGCGTTTCCAAGCCGTGGCCAGTTCTGGCTTATACATTGTATGCATGCACGCCGCTTGCAGGGCGGCAAGGTGGCGGAGGGCACGGTCATGGCGGCGGACCCGGCGTTGTCACTGCCGCGCATACAGGAGGCGGCGCGCGCCTTCCTGGCTCTCGTCTCCGACCCGGTCTTCCTGCCCGAGTTCGAGCACCTCCAGGTGCCGCAGCTACGCTACCAGGAACACAGACCCATGCAACTTGAACCAGAGGCCACGGCGCATGTGATTCGTGTCCTCTCGAAGCCAGAGATGTGTGCACATGATGCGGCCGCCCGGGTGTGATTCCCTGCAGCCGCCCGGCTGCAACATCAAGAACCTCTCGCACTGCAGGAATCGTCATTCTAATGCTATACAGGCAATCTGTTGACGTTGCCGACGGGATGTTGCGCCCAGGTGCCGCGGCTTAAGGCGGACGCGAGCGCGCGGGTCGTGCGCTCACTGGCAGACGCCTATGAGGCGGTCTACCAGGCAGTCGGCGACTCGCAGAATGGGTACATACAGGTGGGGCAGGGCTGCCCCCTGCCGCACACCCCGGAGCAAGTCCGCACCATTCTGGGCGTCGTCACATGATGCATTCAGTGCCTTCCGGATGGCTACGATGCATAGATGTGTGGTTGATGCATGCTTGCAAACTGGGGCTGCACCTACCCCTGCCTTCCATCTTTTTGAGAACATGAAGCGCTGCACCCTGACCAGTCCTGCGGCCTGAGTGCATTGTGTCCAGCCTGCACCATGCTTGCGTTTTTGCTGGTGTGGGGACAGGTGCTCTGGGAATCGAAGAGCTTACACGTTGAATTCCTGTTACCCGTACCTGTAGCCTGTCGAGTCTGCGAAAACCCTTCATGAAACCTACCCAGATCCAAGCAACAAGCAAGCACAACACCGACATTTCTGGCCGCACAATGATGTTATGAGCTTCGCGCGTTGCATTTCAGTGGCACCGGCCGTTTCTGAAACTCCCCATTCAGCGCTAGCGCCAGCAAATCTCGTTCCTCGATGTACCTGTTCATGACCAGGGCACAAATTGAGCAACAAAGGTTGAAAGCCGCGGATGCTGGAACTCCGCCCTCAGGCAGCCAATGCCAGATGCAACCCTGGAGCAACACGGTCAAGGAGCGTCAACAGAAACAATCAAGGAGAAAGGCGCACCAGATCTCGCGCAGAGTGGTCTCCATGCCGCACAGCTCCGCAGACATGGCCGCTACGGCCCGCTGCACCGCGGCGGCGGCGCCGCCACCCACCGGGGACTTCAGCAGCCGCGCCAGCGTCGTGTGCAGGATTTCCGGCTGCCTGCAGGGCCTAAGGCAGAGGATTATGGATGTCTCCTTTCCCGACCGCATGTAGCCAGGCCCGAGACACACCTGGAGACACATGTAACGTGGGGGCAGCGCGGGGACTGCTGGACTGGTGTGCCTCAGGCAATCTGTGGACCGTGGTGGCAGCAAGGCGAGCGGAACAGCCACCTGACGGCCTGCACCTCCGCCTTCGGCGCGTTGGGCAGCGCAGCCGCGAGGCTCCGCCGCAGCTGGGCCGGCTCGGTGCCCTCCACCAGCTGCCAGCAGGCCAGCACCTGCGCGACATCATGTCATGTGCGGATCATCGACAGAACACGAAGTGCTATGGCATCTCAGCACGAACGAAGACGGGCCTTTGCAATTTAATTCTGCAGCGCATCGCATCAAACCAAGAACAGGCCAGCGCATTACACCCGGGCAGGCATGGCAGGGCTGATGCGGGAGTCCTGTCGGATCAGCAGGTACAGAGACTCACCGTGCCCGTGGAGGTGGCGATGACTCGCTCGAGCGCCACGCGCATGGGGCACGCAGCAGCGCCGACTCCGCGCACCGCTGCCGCCTCAATGTCCACCGCCTCAGCCGTCGCTGGCACCGGGTGCTGCAGCAACGGTCGCTCCACGGCTCAAGTGTGCATCACCTTGCGACGAAGTACACCCTAGGGGAGTTGTCGGTGGTGGCGTTCCAAGAGGCGGTGTCAGTACACAGACCCCTGTCGGTGGCTGAGGCATGTCACAAAGGATCTCTGCATAGGCGCTGCAGTGTTTCACCATGACCAGCTGGCAGCATTCACACCTGGTGATGCGAGGCGTGCCACAGGGTCGAGTGGTACAGCCCGCTGTCCTGCGGCCACAGCCCGGCCGGCGGCATGAGCGGCAGAAGGTGCCGAGCCAGCGCGCCGGCCAGCCTGGCCGCCACCTCAGCGTCTGGGAACGGCGCGACGATCGCGCGCACCGGAACAGCCAGGTGTTGCAACTTAGGTTTCACGGCGCCGCCCTCGAAGCTGAACAGGCTGCTGAGCTGCAGGCCCTGCGTCGCGACCGCGTGCGCGACGGGGTGGCCTGCGCACAGCAGGAGCTCTACTTCTGTCATAGGTAGAGTACTGATCTCTTTGATCGTTTCGTGGTTGATGACACAGGCTTGCTATCGTGACTGATGCAGCAAGTATGTGGGTGACAGGATGGTTAAAACACCTCATAATCCTTTACTGGGACTGTCGGGACTGGAATTTGGGCGCTCACCGACTTGCAGCAGCGCAGCGTCCAGCTGCCGGGCCATGGCTTCATACAGGATGCGGCGGGAGAGGGTGGCGCCCGTCACGCGCGCCGTCGCCGCCGCCGGCACCAGCCGCACCTGCGTTCGGTCGCACCACACCCCATGGCTCAGCATGTGCGCGTGCACTTGGCGGGGCAAAGCGGCTTTGGGGCAATGCGAATACCAGCGATGGAGCAGCAAGCCACTTGGAATACCAAAAACTCCTTGAACATGCAGGGCACCAGCCGCACCTCGCTGTCGCTCAAACCCTTGCCGCCCGCGGCGGGCGCCAGGCCCAGCGCCGCCAGACGCGCCGCGCACGAGCCGCCGGGAGGAGTCACCGGACCCGTGCCGCCGCCGGGCGCAATCCCCGGCGCGTGTCGGTGCATCAGCCACAACACTGTGGAGGCAGCAGGAATACACTGTAGGCAGCTGCAGGGATGCATGCGCAACCTGATGTATGTTGTCCTTCAGTGTTGCAACACGATCGTTCGAATTGCTTGACATTAGCAAGTCAGTGGCCTTGTGTGGGCTTCCGGGCTGCCACTGCTGAGGTGCTGAGGCAGCAGCTACCACTGCATCAGGTCCTCAGGTGCATCCCTCAGAATACAGGTTCAAGTGCTGCCGCTGCTGCTCCGGTGCAAGTGTGCACTGGAACTGCCTGCAGGGGCGCACCTGCGTACGCCGCAACGCCAAATGCCAGCAGCAGCCATCGCAGCCAGACGGTGCGGGCGCGGCGGGGGCGGGGGTGGCGCGGCGGCCCCGGCTGCGCCCGCAGCATTCAGCGGCTGACGCCTTGTCTTTCTCCCTCGGGTCCAAACCGATGTTCCTATGAGTTGCAGATTGTACCGCAGACCTAAGCCCTGTCGCGACGAAGAATGGCGGCAGACGCCGGCGCCGCCACCACAGACCCTGCAACAGGCGGCTGCGAGTCAGCAGTGGTTACATCAGGATCCGAAAACATGTGTTTTCCAACATGTATGCTGATGACCTGGTCTGCTCCATTATCAGCAGGCATGACTGTGCGCGACAGGGACAGCAAGCACGGCAGCACCTGTGAGCGAGACCGATTCAACCGCCCATCAGCTTGCCCAGCAGACCGAATGCCAGACCCATGCCAGCACCTGCAGTTGAAACACTTTGTTCTGTGCACTTCGAGGCGCCCGTTCAAGTGGTAGAAGGCCTTGGCAGCCATGACAGATGCGCCGAGCCACAAGGAAAGCAAAAGGAGCAGCGTGCAATGCCTCGAGGACAGAGCGCAGTCGGATGCAGGTGTGCCTGCCCTCTCGCGGCACCACATACCCATTATTACGAGACCGCCGAGGCTGGATCCAACGCTGCGCGCGGCGGGCTGCTGCACGAACTGCTGCGGCTGCTGCACGCGGCCGGCCGCTGTCGGCTTCGGCTCGCCCACCGCTGTAGTCTCACCTGCAGGCAGGATGAAGTCAATATAAGGCACAGATACATAAGACAGCGGTCGGCACACATCATGTCTCTGTCAGTGGCTTGACGATGTGAGCGCATGTGGCAACGGTATGGAGAGAGCAGCAACAAGAAAGAGGACGCTCAGCTCACCGGTCCGCTGGTTCCAGTAGTACACCTGCATTGGGCAGCGCCATTTGCTTTAGCTGCCGCAACGCTCACCTCCTGATGGTTTTTGTGATGTGCCGCCATGTCCAAGTGCCGACGCCAGTGTGAATGTGAACATGCACGGGAGCAGAGGTGCATCTTTGAGCGTGCAGTTGCCACACCTCGCCCGTGTCGCGCACAACGACCTCGCTCCACGGGTCGCCTTGCACCTCCCGCACGGCCGTCAACACCGGCCCGCGGCGCGCGACGCTGCCGCCGCCCTGGCGCTGCAGTGCACCCAGGGGATGGATTTTCACGCGCTGTGTGCCTCTATTCGGGGTGCGCTTGGCAGGCGCAGGAAGGCGATGGCCTCTGGCGCTGCAGGTAGGGGAAGTGTCGATAAAACATACAGAGCGTGAACTTTATCCGTGCAGTCTACTGACCTGCAACGGCGGCAGCACTGGTGGGGGGCCGGCGCCTCCCCCGTCCGTCGTGGCGGCAAAGCCGCGCAGCGCTGTGGTGGTCGCTTGCGACGCCGCTGCGCGTCGGGCGAGCAGTGCCAAGCTGCCTGCTCTCGCCGCGGACATCCGCAGCCGGCCTGTGACCAAGGTGCATAGCGGTAGCGCTTGTTTTCGTAGCTGCCGCGAAGCCTCAAGCACGTTGTGCAGCAGCACTGCGCGCGTCGTCGCGCATGCAGCAAGTACCTTGTCATGAACAGTCACGACAAGATTCCCTGTGGCTGTCACTCGCTGCATGCGCCTACCTGGAGAATCCGGGATGGGATGGCACCGGCAGTTGATCCAGGTGAGCTGCTTGCAAAGTACGTCTGACTTGCGTACCCGCTACCTTCCTTCCAACAAATCTAGTTGATGTCGATTTTGTTGTTTTGTGCGATCGGGATTTGCAGGGCTCTTCGCGGAACGGGGGCAGTTTCACTGCCCCTGCACGATCTGGAGAACATCACGATATTCCTGCGTGCGTGGACGAGGACGCTCTGCTGAGGCGGACTTCAGAACGCGCTTGTTTCACCCGCTTGGCCGCTTCCGACACTCACCGCTTGGCCCTTCCATCCCCTACGCGGATAAGTCTCGCCAGCCCAGTTTTCCTGTGCGACACTGTAACACGTTTACGATTCGCCTTGGGCTGGTGCAGCTCGCGTTTCGCCCGTCAAAAAGTATCGTTCCCAAATCGTCGCTGCATTGCTCAGCAGTTCTGCCGTGGCCCGTTACCTCGCCGAAAGTGTTTCAGCACAGCCGCATGAACGTGGCGCTGCGGGCACCGCGCCCAGCTTCGGCAGTTCCCGCCTCAGCACAGAACGGGCCCCAACGCTTCCAGCACAGCCTAGCGGGGCAGCAGCAGCGGGCGACAGCGCGGCCCGGCAGGAGGCAGCAGCAGCCGGCGCAATGGGCAGCCAGCAGGCGGCGCGCCGCAGCCGCTCGGCGCTCGGCGCTGTGCGTTGCCGTTTCAGCTGGTTCTTCCCTGGCGCTTCAGCCAGCAGGCTCAGCGCCGCTTGACGCCGATCCGCCCAGCACTAGCGGCCCGGACACAGGGCCCTTGGGCTTCGGCCTCGGTTTCACTGCGGCGTTCACGCTTGGCAGGCACATCGGCAGTGGTGAGCGCAATCTTTTTGCACCTCTTGGCCCAGAGGCCGACCCTACTTTGGGCGCGCCTCATTCAGCTGTTGTGAGGGTCACAATCCAGTTTCGACCGCCGATCCTCGCTGCGGCCCCGCTTGAGCTTGCTTGGTAGCTGCTCAGCACTGTCCTAAAGTGCACTTTTGGAAGTGTGCTCTGAAGTGGGCTCCTCAAATGCGCTGTCTTCGGCCAATGCTGTCCCCTGTTTGCAGCGTGCATTTGCTATTCAAATAGTCAGGCATTTTGCCTAGTCTCTTCTCCTTGGCTGGCTTTAGAGGCCTGACATCACCTCGGCCAATCTGGAGGGGCAGCAAAAACCAAGCACTGTCGCTGATCGTCCGATCCTTACCCTGCAGGCGCTTATGGCGTCGTCAATTTGTGCGTGGACCGTCAAACGGGGCGCGAATACGCGTGCAAGGTGCTGCCCAAGGTGCGCGGACGGCTCACGCCTGCGAAGACCGCCAGGAAGATCTGGCAGGAGGTGGAGCTGCTCACCCGCGTGCAGACCTGCGCCAACGTGGCCCGCCTGCAGACCGTTTTTGAGGACGACGCGCGCGTCTACATCGTGCTGGAGCTATGCCAGGGCGGCGACCTGGAGACGCTACTGGACGTGCGTCGTTGTTGCCTTTTGCACTGCCTTGCTCTCTTTCGGCAGTCCTATAGCCGACTGTTCTGCAGCAACGCTGTCTTGCGGTGCAGCCTTTGTCAGCATCAGCTGTGTGTGCCCCGCCCTCTGTTTGCTGCACTCTGCACACTGCGCCTTCCTGCGCCCACTCCTTGGGAGGCTGGCTGTCCGCATCCCCGCCTCACCGCTCGGTTCCCTTTGCCTGCACAGGACCACGGCCCGATGTCGGAGCGGCAGACGGCGCTGGTCATCTACGAGTGCCTGAAGGTCATCGCGGCGTGCCATGCGGAGGGCCTGGTGCATGGCGACGTGAAGCCGGCCAACTTCCTGCTGAAGCAGCGCATGCGCAACCCGCTGGCGCTGATCGAGTCGGGCGCTGTCCGCGGCTGGCTCCGGGCCATCGACTTCGGCTGCAGCCAGGAGATGCGCGGCTCGCAGCTCAGCCGCCGCACCGGCACGCCTGGTGCGTCCTTTTGGCTTGTCTTGCAACCTTCGAACACATTGGTTTGCCTGCATGCAAACCAATGCCTGCATGCAACACTGCCCCAGCCTTTTGCAGCTAGCACAGGGGGTAGGTGCATCTGTATGTCTGTTGGTCTGTTGATCTGACACTGCAACAGTTTCTGAACCTGCGCAACTGCTATACTCAGCTAATCATGTTGCTGCCTCTCTGTGCTTCAGTGTACATGGCGCCGGAGGTGTTCCAGCGGGAGTACGGCACGGCAGCCGACATGTGGAGCCTGGGCATGATGCTGTACCAGTTCATGACCTGCCGCTTCCCATTTTGGTGCATCTCCTTTCTCCTTGCCGGTCCATTCATCTGTGCTGCAGTCTTCGGCTCATCAGAGCCTACCAAAGCATTCAGCGAGCACGTAGTCTGTGCCATTAATGCTGCAAGCGCTGCTGACAGATGCTGGTCTGGTAACGTCCACGACGCAAAAGCATGGCGCTGACCCGTCCTGCGCCACGCTGCCGCAGGTCAAGTCTGGAAGCCTGCAGGGAGAAGTCGTTGGACCAGGTCATGAAGTCGGTCATCGTCGACGACATTGCGCTCGACAGTGGGCCCTGGCTCGACATGTCCCCCGAGGGCCTGGACCTGCTGCAGGTGCCGCTGCATGCATCGTTCGTTCTCAGCTGCTTCCTGTGCTCTCTGCCAGCTTTTTGCATGCCATTGTACCGCTCTTGTTACTTCGTCAGCAATAACTGCCGGCTTGGGTGCGGCTCAACAGGTGTCCTTCTCGACTCATGAAGCGCTACTCAGATCTGATGTGTTCTGCGCCTGCTTAATGGTCGTTCATTGACGCACGCACAGGGGCTGTTCAACCGCAACCCGGTGGAGCGCATCACAGCCGCAGAGGCGCTGGCGCACCCCTGGTTCCAGCAGCAGCTGCGCAAGCCGCCGCTGAAGCAGCGCAACAACATCGTGCCGCTCCAGACGCAGAGCAAGCGCCGCAGCGGCAAGGTCATCCAGCCCGCAGCCAAGGTGGCGGCTGCCGCCATGCAGAAGAGCGTCGCCAGCGTCGGCCGCAGCTACCCCGCAGGCAGCTGGGCCAGCGCCGCTGCAAACTATGCGTGAGCCTGGCAGGCGCAGCGGCAACAGGCGCCAGCAGCGGCAAACCCAGCGTGCTGCGCGATGACAACACAGGGACGGGGCCTAACGGCTCGACGCCCGCACACTATTTTGAGAGAAGGGTGGTGATTTCAGCCAATTTTTGGACCTGGCTCGAGAGAGGCGCTCCTTCCAGTTTTCGGGGTGGGGACACAAGGGAGCTTGGTCATCTTGGGAGATGAACCAAGAGGGTTTTGAAGGTCTGACAGCGCACACAGGACAGCGCAGCTGGGGCATTGCATCACCATTTTGGTTGCGCACTGTTTCAGAGACAAGTATCATAGGGTTTTTGCGTTGGCGGTGTTTGCACATGCTATCAGTCATGACACACGGTGTCGTGTTGTCGGGTCCAGCCTGCTTGCGGGTTTGGCTTGTCTACACGACTGCATCCAGTGGCATGTGCTGGGCATTGCTTCATTGTGTCACAGATTAGCGTTCCAGGCTAATCTCAAGGCTAGGATCTTTGCGTGTTCAGGACTCACAGGACCTGTCAGGACTCCTAGGTGACGAGCTGGTTTTTGATACCGGTGTTTGGGTGTGCCCAGAAAGCCATTGCAATTTTTGAGAGCCTTGGCGGGGTGTGCATTAGGACTTGATTACTGCACGGTTTTGGCAACTAGGCTGCCTGGCTGGTATTTCGTGCGTGTTGGCGTGTTGGATTGTGTACCCAGAGGTAAATATGGTCATTGAGTCGGCAGTCTCTGCACCGCCTGCCAACGCCAACTCAGCGGCCGAAATTTGTTACGCTCCAGTCTCACTGCATGTGCCCTTGCATGAAGGTACATGTGAGCGTGATGGTACCTACGAGACAAAGCCGCAACATTGCCGCCTGGCAGTGCTGCAGCGCGGTCGCTCTGAAGAAGCATGAGCACCTGCTATCTGTTGCCCCTAACGCCGCTGCCTGCAAAAGCAGGATCAAAGTGATCCATAACCTTGAAGGGTTTAGCTAACAACTTGAAATCGTTCGTGCTGCAGCCTGCTACACTTGACAAAAGCACGACACAGAAGGCACTTTGTGTTCGTTTGCAATCGCTTGCACCCGGCCACGTCGTTGGGCTTGCTGCTGCAGCGCCGCCGTCGGCCAATCTGTGTCTCACACAAATCAGCTCTGCCGGCATTTCGCAACTGACCGTTGCAGCCTCATAGTTGCTGCTGATCACTGCCTGGACAATGCATCTTCTGTTCTGATGCGTTTGGGAGGCTGCCCTGCTGCAAATCCCAAGTTGTTGGGCAGATGATCAACCAGCTCAAGATTCTACTCACTCCTGAAGCCGCTGCTGGGTTCGGAGATCGCCTCAGGGTCGTGAACCCTTGATGCAGACGGTAACGGACGTAAACGTTTGACAGTCACAAACGTCGGAAAGGCTAAAAGGCAAGTCGGTGGCTCCAGACACCACCGCTAGTCCGCGGCGCTGCACGCCTGACGCCGGCCCTGCAGTCCTGCCGGGCACGCCGCCATGAAGTCGCTGAGAAGTCGCATCTCCGATGATCCGTGGGACGCCACCGCATGGATCGAACTGGCTGAGGACATGGGGCGCCGGGACCCCACCGTCGCCAGCAATCTGGAGGAACAAAAGGCGTTCTTTGAGGACATGCTGGCCCACTTCCCCACCGCAGTGCGTCGCCATTTCGTCCATGCAGCACCGTGCCCTCCCCTCACAGCCACGCACAACACCGCACTTCCAACTTGCAAGCATAGTTGTTCGTTCCCGGCGTGTGTGCTGTGGCCTCACACCAAATGCTTCTTCGAATGTCACCCTGAACATGCACACACCTGCCCTGCAAGCCAAACCAGCTCGTGGCATGTCCGTGTGCACTACCACAGCACTGACCATGCACCCAGGCGAGGCATTGGAAGCGGTACGCTGAACTGGAGATGGCGGCGGGGAACACCGCGCAAGTCAAAACCATCTTCAGCCGCTGCCTGCTGAGCTGTCCCAGCGTGGACCTCTGGCAGACGTACCTCACCTTCATCCAGAAGGTGACGCACACAACAGCTGCACTCACCTGCTGAGAATTCAAAGCAATGACTGTGGCGCTCATGAATTTCGGTGCCTCTCGACGTCCCGCATGGTGCTTGGCCAAGCCGATGGCACTCGACGAAGATCTCGCAACCTTGCCATCGAACAGACACAGAAATAAATCTCAGGTACCTACTTAATTAAGCATCACCTAGAAGCCGCTGCACAGCCGCAGCTTGCATGATAGCATGTGAGAATAGCGCCAACATGGGCAGCCCTCATAATTTGTTCGTTGCGTGCATTGCTCCGTCAGGATAAGTAGCAACACATGCATCAGAGCTGTGCCAAATGTCATCAGCAGATGTCTGGCACAGGGGCAGTCCGGCTGCAACAGCCCTGTTGTGGTGGTCTGCCACTTGCACGATGCTGATGATAATGGCATGCCGCTCACAAATTGCCACACACTGGAGCCAGGAAATAGGCCACAGGCCGCCGAGGAGTCTCACAGCTTCTGGCAGTGCCCAACGTTACCAATGAGCGCCACTGTAACGCTGCCCCGACACTGACGCCGCGCATGGCATTGAGCCGAAGGGCGTAATAAGGGGCTGCTGGCGAGCAGGTCAATCTCATTGCCCCTTCAATGCTCTATCGATCTCATCAGTAAAACCCGCTGACGCTGCCGCCGCAGGGCAACCAGGCGAAAGGGGCTGAGGGGCTGCTGGCGACGCGCTATGATTGTAATGAATGATGACAATTGAGCTCCACCATAATTGAGCTGTGTTCCCGACCGACCGACGCCATTTCGCACAGGGCAACGAGGCGAAGGGGGCGGAGGGGCTGCTGGAGACGCGCAAGGCGTACGAGTACTGCCTGGAGCGGGTGGGGCAGGCCGCCGGCGCGGGCCCGCTGTGGCTGCAGTATGTGGGCTTGCTGCAGCGGCCGCGAGCGGGCACCGCCGACTTTGCCGCGCTCTTCGGCGCGGCGCCCGCCGGCCAGGAGGAGGCTGCCCGCTCCGCCGCGCTGCGGTGAGGGTTTTGAGATGTGAAGCTGCTGGGGTTGACTTGCCATCACTGTGCACCGTCTGCAAGGTCTAAGTTTTGAAGAAGCTCTTCGGTGCCGCCCGCCGGCCAGGAGGAGGCCGCCCGCTCCGCCTGCTGCGGTGCGCTTTCAGACGCAGAGCTCCTGGGGCTGAACTGCCATGACTGTTTTCACCGTCTGCAAGATATCAAAGTTGTGAAGAGCTCTTTAGCGCCGTGCCCGCCGGCCAGGAGGCCGCCCGCTCTGCTGCGCTGCGGTGCGGATTGCACAGCTGCAGAAGCCGGCCGGTCTGCTGCCCTTTTCCTGCCCTAAGCAGGGGAGTCCCACAACGCGCATGCTGCGCTGTGGCTGTAGCTGGCAGCGTCCATATCTTGCAGGCCAAGAGCCGCGGCAGGCCACTGGGGCGGCCTACAAAACTTTGCTTTCTGAAGTAAAGATCCAGTGCCCAGTGGGGATCTCCTGTCGCACCTGCAGGAGCGCCTTCCAGCGGGCGGTGGTGGTGCCGACGGCCTCAGCGCAGGCGCTGTGGTCCGCCTACGAGCAGTCGGAGCTGGGCGGCGAGGCCAAGGCGCTCGGCCGGCGCGCGCTGGACGACATGCGCCCCCGCAACGCGGCCGCCAAGTCCGCATACGCGACGCGGCAACGCCACCTGACCGGCCTCGACCCCGACGCCCTCGCGCTGCTGCCCGGTGGGGGCCCGACGCCTATTGTATCCAGGGACTGGTAGCTGTCAGGACTACAGTCCAGTTCTGGTTCTCGAACACGCCGCAGTGCCCCCGCTTCCTGACGTCAGGTGCCTGGCGCGAGGTCCAGACGCCCAGCACAGGACACGGCACATTGCTGCCTGCACATTGCTGCTCTGACAGCAGGCGCACTGGGTGACATTCATCTGAGAACCTGAACCATGGGCGCAGGCAAGGGCGGCTACGCGCAGGACGAGCAGCTGGGGCGGTGGAGGGCGTACGTCGCGTGGGAGGCGTCCAACGGGCAGCGGCTGGATCCCGCGGCGCTAGCGGCGCGCGTCATCCTGGCGCACGAGCAGGTCCGTGCTGCTGGCGTCTACGTGAACACCCAGAACGTTGAGCAACATTTGGCATTGATTGCTTCTTGAAAAGTATGCAGCTGAAAGTTCTTGCCAGCGGACACGGCCGCTTGACGTCAGTCAATGTGCTAGCGTGACACTGTGAGCATGCTCAACATCGTGCAACATGGGTTTTGAAAGTGCCAAGCACGGCATCTGCGGCCATGGAATCTGCTGCTGTGGTCACCTGGCATTGTGTCGCCTTGGCACCTGTGCGTGCTGGACCAGACAATGACAGAAAACGTGTACACCGCAGGCGCTGGCAGCGGTGGGGCGGCACTTCCCAGACATGTGGCTGGACTTTGCCGTGTGGCACACCCGCCCCGCGGTGGGCGGTGGCGGCAAGGACGCCGCCCTTGCCGTGCTCGACCGGGGCTGCAAGGTAAGTTGTTGCCATTGCGACTTTCTCAAGCGCTGCGTTGAGAGCTGCCAACAGGTGACGCAGGAGCCTGGTAAGGGCCGCAGGTCCTCAAAGCGTATGTAGCACAGTTTGTTGCGCGTGGCAGTGGCAGAAATTGGGAGATCTGAAGACTGCGGCGCCTCCGACATGCAGCCATGCAGACTTTGCAATGCCGCGTGTAACACATCCGCAGTCAGTTACATGTATGGGACAAGTCCTTTGTCACCTGCCCTGCATGTGACCTCTGTTCATGACATCTGGCCCGCATGAGGTACCGAACGCGCTGGTTCTGCACTTTGCGACGGCACCATCCAACAAACCACAGTTCCTTTCCCTCATGTACACACGCTCCGTCACCGAGCCTGTATGTGACCTCCACACATACACTCATTCACAGGTGATGCCGGACGCGCTGGTGCTGCACTTTGCGACAGCGGACCTGCACGAGGCGGCCGGCGACGTCACAGCCGCCAAGGCGGTGTACGAGAAGCTGGCGGCGCCGCTGGAGGCGGAGGACCCGCCCTCCACGCCCGACGTCAAAGACGGCAAGGACAAGCCAGCCGCCGCCGCGCAGGTGTGCAATTGGTGCTCGGGGGGGGAGGGAAGTCACCCTGGTGGCTGCCGCATGTACTCATGATCGCGCACATCTGGCTGCACACTTGCTGCGGCCTCCTCAGGTTTCTCAAGTCTGTTATATTCGTTTTTCTGCAACTAGCATCAACCCCAACCGTCGCAGCGGCCGCTGAAAATCGTGGTGCCTGTACTGACTATGTCATCGCCCATTGCCTGGCTGCTGCAGAATGACAAGGAGACGGCGGCGCAGGAGGCGGGCTCGCTGGTGTGGGTGCAGTACCAGCGCTTTGCCAAGCGCGCCGAGGGCGTGCGCGCCTCCCGCCAGGTGCCTCCTGCTCGGTGCAGAACTCTTGTGCTCTGATGCTGCTGACATCGGCGGCAAAGTCTCTGCGCTATCGCCGTTGTCTCTAGTGGCACTCGACTATGCTTCCTGGCCTTTGACGCATACACCGTCACTGGTCGGCAAGCAGTTGCTGCAATTGTCAGGTTTCAATGCGGGTTAGTGCAAGAGCCTGTCGCTACTGCCCCAGGTGTTCCTGCGCGCGCGCAAGTCGGCGGCGGCGGGGTGGCGGGTGTACGCGGCGAGCGCGCGGCTGGAGTGGGGCGGCGACAAGAACGAGAAGGTATCAAGAGTTTGTTTCTCACTCAGTAGCCAAGCAGGTGACCCAACACCTTTGCCTGGAAATTATCAGCGTACACACATCAGACAAATTGTGAAGATAGATAATACCAACACATTTCAATTCAATCACTGTAAATCATTGAACAGGTGCCCGTCAACATCCTGGAGCTGGGTCTGCGCCTCTTCCTGCGCCAGCCCGCCTATGTGCTCGCCTACGTCGACTTCCTCGTCGGTGCGCCATTCTACCTGACTCATGCAGGGAGCCCACAAGAGACTGCTTACTGCAGCGGCTGGTAACCTGCAATGCACGATGTCCCCGACAACAGCAGTGCGGGGAAATGTGTCGGTTCAGTGCCAGGCTTCGCTGCATGCGCCGAGCCCTCTTGTGCAGGCATCGGCAACATGGACAACGCGAGGGCGCTGTTCGAGCGGGCGCTGACGGCGGCGACGCCGGACGGCGCCCCCAAGCTGTGGGACCGCTTCCTGGCCTTTGAGTACGAGCACGGCAGCCTCGCCGCCGCGCTCGCCGTGCAGGTGTGGGCGCCCGGCACGCGTCGTCAGACACATGCGCAACATCCTGTTTCTACAGGCAGTCGTCTGTGCATGGACAGGCGTTCTTCACGATGAACGACCTGCTGCTTGCTGCTGCTGTTGCCGTTGCTTCTGTGCTGCCTTGCTAGCATGCGCCCAGACTGCGGCAGGGGCACATGCTGAGCAGACATAGTGCTGCCGCCCAGGAGCGGAGAGCGGAGGCACTGGCGGAGGCGGCCGGGGATGGCGCCGCGCCGCCGCCCGGGGATGATGTACATGTGGCGCTGCTGAAGTACAGGTGTGCCCCACTGATTGTCAGCATGTGCAGAAACACTTTGCTCGCGAGGCAGCTCCCGAAGACTAGGAGCTGCATATGCTGGCATGCCGAGTCGCAAGCCCCATGTGCAATCACCCTGTCGTCACGAATATTGCCCGGGGACAGAGAGAGATCGCCCTCTAGAGAACCAGCTGTTCCGACGTAAGCTGGTGCTGCGCCGCAGGTACCAGGGACTGTGGCCGGTGACGGGGGAGGGCGAGCAGCAGCATCTGGCGCGGCTGACGGGGGAGGCGCCGGCGCTGCCGCCGCCGCCCGCACCCCTGGTGCACCAGCTCACCGGCCCCGACAGGTGCCAGTGCTTTCATCCACTCGCTGATGCCAAGCGTGCATCGCGCCTGAAGCGACAATGCGTTTGACATTTGTCGTGTCTGTTTGCAGCACTCACTACACGAATTGGGCATAGGCTGTGGTGCTTGTGGTGCCTACTAAGTCAGGCTGATGACAACACGATCTGATCATTTGGTGGCGTCAATATGATTTTGTGATTTGACACAAGTTCAAATGGATCGCTTCTGCTCACAGGCCGCCAGCGAGGCCACTGGTGGCGGCGTCCGCCTCGCCCGCAACGACAGCACCGGCCAGCCGCCCCACGACGCTGCCGCCGCCCGTGGTGCTGCACCCGACGCCAGCGCCGCAGCCGGCGCCTGTGCCTGTGCCAGCCCCCCAGCCGGGCGGCGACATCAAGCAGCTGCCTGCGGAGCTGGGCTCGCTGCTGGCGGCGCTGCCGCCGCCAAAGGCGGTGCCGGGCCCCGCCGTTGACGTCGACGCCGTCATCGACATCCTGATAAACGTGGACCTGTCGCCCGCCGGCACCGCCGCCGGCGACGCGGCGGCTGCCGCTGGCCGGCCGTACCCGCGCCTGCGTGGCGGCGGCGGCGGCGGCGGCCCTGTCGGCGGGACGCCGACGGGCCCGGTGACGTTGTTGCCGCCGGGCGCGGGGCGGCCGATGTCACCGCCCGGCGGCGGGCGGCCGCCGTACAGTGGGGGCGCGGCGCCACCGCCGCCGCACCTGCAGCCGCCGGGGCAGCAGCACTGGGGCGGCGGGCCGCCGGAGCCCCGCCACCTGGGCGGCATCGACCCGCGGCAGCAGGGCTACTCGCCGCTGCACGGGGCGCCGGACCCGCGGCAGGGGCCCATCCCCATGAAGCGCGCCGCGCCCAGCGGCTTCGACCAGCGGGGCCCGCCGCCGATGCAGTACCACGGCGGCCCGCCGGAGCACGACGCGTTTGGCGCGCGTCACAAGCAGCGGCGGCTGTGAGCTGGCAGCTGCTGCTGTGGGGGACATGAGGCCGCAAGCAGGCGCAAGACGTGACACGTGACGGGCAATGCAATGCAGCGACCAGGCTACAGAATATTAAGTACTGTTCGAAACGGCTGAGTTTCCTTCGAGACTCCTTGATCTGACACCAGGGCTGTCAGGTGTGGTCGGCGTTGGGTCTGCGTGTCGTGATACAAATGCAAGCACGAATGTTTGACGACGAGCAGAGGCGTCGCCGGCTACAAAGCACCGTTCGACTGAACCATGCAAGAGGTTGCATGACTAGGAATATGCATGCTATTCCTGTGCACAGCTGGTCTAGGTAGTATCTCCCACTTTTTACAGCAGCACCATACGCGCGTCATATGGTGCTGCAGCTGCATGGCGCATCCAATTGTGTAAACTCTCTCAAACCACGCTTGACAGTAACAAAACGTACGTTCAAAACAAGGAAACCAACATCAGGAAGGAACGTTTTGCAGCTGCTGGAGGTCACGGCCGTCACACAACTTGCGCATGTGCAGACATGCACGCAGCGGCAGAAGTCACTCGCTGCGGACAAATCGCGCTGTCGCTGTCCAGCGGAGTCCCGTCATTTACTGGTTCGTAGCGTCGCTGCACGGGCTCCCAGCCCGGCTTGGCGAGTTGGGGGCAGCCCATCTGGAGCCGCATCATGACGTATTGTGTGAACTCATCAGCGCCCTAAGGCCTCACGGCCTCGCGGCCGGCTTCCTTGCGGAGGCGCGCGTCATGCGGGGGCTGGGAATGCTGGCCACCGGCGTCTTCGGCACCCTGCTGTGCGCCTTTGAGGCCGTCGGAGTCTTCATCGGCGATGTGCTATTCGCCAGCGCTGCCGCGGCGTCGGTCACCTTCTGTGGCAGGTGGAAACACGAACTTCTATCAGGGAGTGTTTGAAGCTGCTGCTGCAGCAGATCACGCTGCAATGGCGACACGTAGTCACTTGTTGTCAGAAGGGGGTCCATGCCGCAGGGCCACTGCAAGCTGCAAGCAGCACAATGTACGCGCCCTCACCTTGGTCACGGAAGGAGACTGAGGGTCTGGTGGCTCGCTGTAGCCGGTGGGCGACCCCTGAGCACACGTAAAGACGGGTCAGTCGGACCGATTGCGACATCCGCAAAGACCGTTTGGGACTTAAAGACACGACAGCAGCTGAAGCCATGTGTCTGTCAGCTAGGTGAAATGACTGCAGAAAGAATACAGCTGCATACGCCCGCGCGGAGCTCACCAGGTCATCTGGCGACCATCTGGTGACGCCCGTCCGGTTCCTGTGGGTGCAAAGCCTCAACTTTCTATCAGGCGTCACGCGCGTACTCTCTATAGGCACATGCTTCCCGAGGTGGCAGTCGACGGCAAACGCAGCAACTCGGGCGCATCGACGTCCGCGCACAATGACCACTGACGGCGGTGTTGTGCGTTTGCCCTGTGCAGAGGCTGGGAGGCTGTAAAACTAACCTTGTGCTTCGCCGCACGATCTGCCCGTCCTCTCTCTGCACGTACTTCGTGCCCCTGCTGCCACGGCCGGCGCTTCGCCTGCTCCACCACCAGAAAATTGCCAAAGTGACAGCCAGACATGTGAGTGTAATGCTGAGAGGGGCCAGCAGCGCGCTGCTGTCGTAGCCGCTGTGTTTGCTCATCCTCCTAGTCGAAGCCTCACGATTGCCGCATGCACGGTGCGCCCTGCTCCTCCTCGGAAGCCAGCAATTGTGAGCAGAAAATCCCGCTGTGATTTCAAACATGGCAGCCCCGAAAGGCGAATATCTCCCCCTTTCAGAGACAGGTCCTGAAAGGGGAGCGCCTTTGTCCTTCGACGAATAGTGTTTTCTTTCGAAGCTTACCACGGAGCTGCCTCTCCCAACTCAAAAACTCTAAACACTCCATCTACTCAAAGGCACAACATGCCAAATACAGTTACATTTGCGAACGCCGCCGCCATGGGAGATTTGCACAGGGTGAAATGGTTTTGCAATGGCCATGAAAGGCATGCCGCGGCCGTGTCGCAGCGGCACCTTTTTACGCAGCCCGACGACCGACGCCAGGTTGGCCAACCGCTGGCAAGGATGTCATATGCAATGGTCTTTTGGTCGCCAGGCGGCAAGGGTGGCGAAGGCGGCTCTGGCGGCGGCCAAATCCCAGCTGCATTCTTAGGAAGCTACCCAGAGAAGCACAGGCACACTACACGCCAGCGAGGGCAGGTTCATCGCTGCACAAGTTCATAGTGCCAGCAGAAACCACAAAGATGCGTACATTCACTTCAACTGCACCACAATGCACGCGCATTTGCATTGCACAAATTCTCCCTCCTCGAATCTCCCAAGCAGTCAGCGGGAGCAGCACGTCATGTGGTTAGCGGCACAGCTCCGGCGAGGCAGACGGAGATGACCACGACTGAGACTCGAATAGGACCCGAAAGGATGGTCATCTTCTGTCATGCTGCGCCGCGGGCATTGTTGTTCAGCACGCTCGCCGCAGGACGCGTGCGCCTGATTCACTCACCCCCACACAATCCTGGATTCACCTCAGGGTTCCGTCCTGCACCTCCACCCTCGAGTTGCCTGCAGAGCATGGATTATGGGCTGGCTGCCGATGGACAAGGAAACGGTGGACATGACAGCAGCAGCTCGAGAGGTTCCTGCATGGGGCCTGCCCTCTGCAGATGCGTTGTGTCTGTTGCGTCGGCGTCCTGACCTCAGATCAAAGCCTTGCGGAAGTGCAGCACGCGCCTGAGAGCTCCGAGGTGCGGCCGGGGCGGCGCTGTCGCGCATTGGCACCAGCGACCTGCGCACGTTGATGACTGTGGAGCCGTCACTCGCCTCGTGCTGCCTTTCCTCGATGCCCTGCTGCTCCTGCAGGGCATTGCTTGCGTTTTGCAGCTTTCATTTGACGGATTTTACATTGGAGCTTTGATGTTGCAGCTCTGACTGTCTGCCGCATGACGCTCCTGCGTCACTTGGCAGATACACAGTGAAATCCATCCCAATAAACGTTAAATAGCACACACGCATGCCATCCGCAGGTCCGCCAGCAAGCGACACATCGTGCGGAGTACAGGCGCGCCAGCCAAGATCCAGCATGCCATCATGTGGCTGCAAGCTAATATATATTTTGACACAAGCGCACCTCCTTCTTCTCCCACAGGTACTCGTAGTGGTCGAGCGCCGACACCTGTTCCCGCACACACGCAGCGCTGCCGTCATGGTGCACAGTGTTCCACTTGAGTGCACCTTGATGTCCATCGTGCGACAGCGTGAGATGCATGGGCGAAGGACTGACGGTGAGTATCCCTGCAACTAATGCACCAGAAAGCGCCCTGCATACCTTCATGGCGGCTTCCATCTGCGCTTCCGTGTCCTGCAGCATGCAGTCAGGAACACGAGTGATGACATGGCAAGGCGGCAAACAAGGTCATAAGTTCTTCGATCATGTGACTGGTCCAGAAAAATGGTTCTCATCATCGGCATCTAGGGCGCTGGGAAGCCGCGCAGCCAATTCGTTGCGCACCCCGATGCGCTCAAATTGCATCAGGCAATGCGAGCAACCACGCTCACCTGAGCGTCGCGGCTGTACACGAGCGCAGAAAACTGGAAGAGTCGAATGGCGTGCTCGAAGCAGAAGAGACGCTGCAAGACATTCAGAAATGCTGTTGCAATGAGCAGTCTGCAGACATGCTGCTGCGGCAGAGCTGCCTGCCTGCAGACAGTCTCAGCACAGCCCAGAACAGCCACAATACTTGAGGACAATCCAGCAGATAAGGAGCAACTCGCACAGCGCCTGAGGCACCAGCCTGGCAGATCACCTGGCCGCAGAGCGGTAGTTGCACGCCGCGCTGTGCGCTGAGGCAGGACCCGCACGACTGCGGCCGCCGCGCCGCCAGCTTCCGTTGCCTCTCTCTGTCCAGGCGTGAGTTTGAAGCCACACCTGTCGAAATGCAAGAAAAAGTTAGGCCTTCCATAGGACCCGTGTGCGCCTTGGGTAGTGCTGCGCAAGACTCTGCAGGTGCTTCTCCCATCTCCAGAAACGATGACATCTGGCAGCGTTCATACATTCACCTGCAAAAGAGGTGTCTCGTCGGGGTCCTTAGGCCCATAGATGTAACAGGCTACCAGGCACACGAACGTCATGACGACTTGTGCAATGGGATCACCACGCAGCACGTGTCATGCCGGCGCCAAGGTTGGCGGAAGCTGATGCCTCAACGTAAGTACTGCAGGTCTGCAGGTCCACCAGGGCCAGCAGCACAACGCACGCAGCAAAGAAGACAACCGGGAACGCTGTCTCTGCAGCCGCCTCTCCGCCTTGCCGCTCAGCCCACACAGGCATTCAGGCCGGCGGAGCGACGGCGCACCTGCATCTCGCGGTCGGCCGGGCACTCGATGCGCAGCAACACCTCCCGCCCCGGGTCCCGGTAGCTCAGCGAGGCGGTGATGGGCAGCGTGCTGCCGCCCGAGTCCCCGTAGGCGCTGCAATCCATGGGCCCCGCGGTGCGCTCAAAGTCGGGCGATGAGCCAAGAGGGGAGGAGTTGCTGTGGCGCTGCAGGCCCCGCAGCGGCAGCGGCGGCACCGCCACAGCCCTGCGGCGGCCGCCCGCCGCTGGCGCTGGCACAGCCACCGCTGGATCATCTCATCCCCAGGCAGCGGCGGCGCCGCCACGCTGCTGTGCCTGTTCTGCCCCTGCGCCGGCTCTGCTGCTTCAATAGCATCATCATCTTTCCCGAGCAGCGGCGGCGCTGCCGCGCGGCTGTGGCTGCTCTGCGTCTGCGCTGCCTTTGCTGCACCATCAGCTGGCTGCGAGCATGCCTCGTTGACTTTTCTGCCCTGCGCTACTGGTGAGTCTGCTGCCCTTTCAGCTGGACCTGCACAGTGCAACACAGACTGAGCGCCATGCGCATGCATGCGTGCCGCTCTGGATCTGCGTAGCTTGGCCTGCACCTCACAAAGATCGGTCTTGGCGGTTCGTGACTCAATTGGCTGGTACAAGAACCTGCTCTGACTCACCAGTTTGTTGCTGATGGCCGTCTGCTTGGTGCATCATGCCTGACTCGACGAAATGTGAAGGCCGGGATGAGTCACAGTTTCATTCACGATGGGTTTCATGCTCGCTGCTGCAATGGGCATTTCAACAGCCGAAATATAGGCTTGATGAATCGGGGTTTGGCTGATGTGAATCGCACGCCTGCAAAATGTCTGATCTGTGTGGCTGCACTGGTGTCAGCTGTCACATGTGAACGGGTCACCGCTGAAGAAAGCAACAGCGGGTGGCCACCATGGTGCTCCGCACCACTGCTTCAATTGGTCAACACACAACAATCTCTCACAGGTTGTCTCTCTCCCAGTACGATCGATGCCTATCATCGACAATCTCTCAAACAAATGCAGGCTAGCTCGGTTCCAACACTTCAACCGACGAAGGCGATATCAACAGGAGCAGGTGTGCAGCGAGACCCAAATGCCTTATGACAACAGACTCTGATGAAAGACAAGACACACAGGAACACTAGATTTCGTAGTCGAAGTTCGTGAGACTCCTGCACTCGAAGATTCCGGAGGAACTGATGCTGCTGCGGGCGCGGCCGGCCGCCGCCGCGCTGGGCTCCGAGCGCAGGACGATGGTCGCATTCGACGATGCAAAGCTCGGGGCGGCGCCGGCGGCGCCGGCCGCGGTTGCAGCGTCGCCGCCCAGCGACACCAGGCTGTGCGACCGGGAGGCGTCCACACCCCGCAGCGCCTCATCTGCGGGCTGCGAGATGTCGTCCTCTGGCGGCCGCACCTGCGGAATAATTCCCAGCGTATGTAGGGAGCCGCTTCCGACCTGCCAGCTGCCGGCTGGCAGCTGCCGCTGCGACATGTGCACAACCGCTCTGGGTGCAGAAAGAGGCCAGTACATGGTGTAGTGTCTACGTCTCGTCAACCTGTTGTCCTCAACGCCGCAGTGTCCTCATTCAGCTTTGTTCCGCTTCGACTCTGTTATTCATCCATTTCAGTGCTCGTGCGCTGCACTGTTTGGCACGCACCATGAGGAACTCGCCGCTCGGCGACACGCTAGCGGGCGGCGGGCCATCGCCCGGCGCAGCTGGCGCCGCCGCGGCGGGCTTGCCGCCATCGCACGAGTCGCTGCTGGCGCCGATGCTTACGCCATCGTCGACGTCGGCTTTGGAAAGCCCCACCAGCTGCGCGAGGCGGTCCATAAGCTCCAGCTCGCGGGGCGTATGCGGGCCCGTCTGCAGATGCACAACAAAATTTGTTCTTACAGCTGCCACGCTTGGAGCCTCATCGTTCCTGCACATAGATGACCTACACGTGGAGCTGTTCAGGTGGCATGCATCAGGTGGGAACTTCTGCAGCCTGGAGATGTTTGGCTCGCAAGGGCTGCATCGGTTGCAGGTGCATATCCGACGGTCAAGGCAGGCAGAGGGGTTAAGACAGCCACCTGCGAAGAGGACGACTTTGCGGGCTGGTGCAGTATTTGAATGGAGGTCAGGAGGTCATACACGCCCTGCGATTTGCATCCAAGAGGTCATACATGACCTGGAAGGCTCACGAAACACCAGAATCTTGCCCACTGCCGCATGTCTATGATTGGCTTTGCAGAGCGTGCTACACCGTGAACCAAACCATGAATTGTGGTTGTTGCACTTAGATAACCGATCGGCAGTGGAGGTCGCTCCACACATCGTTCGCTTGACATGCACAGTGTCTATCTACCAACATGGACGCAAGGCTGCTGGCGCCGGAGAGTGCGGCAAGCAACGCGATGCGGCGAGCACGCGCCTGCATGCCGTCCTTGAAGCGCTTGCTGCGGTCGAACTGGTTGAGGACGATGGCGATGAGGCTCTGCTTGTAGTTGGCCAGCAGGTGGTCCCGCAGCGACACCCCCCACGGCACCTGCCGCAGGCTCGCCTCCGCATATGACGGCCGCACCTGCATGTGGCTGAGCGGTCAAACAAGGCAGAAACGATGCAAGATCGCTGTGTGCAGTCGATGGAGCCTGTCTTCTCCATGGCGACATTCGCATTCGAAAGAGGGAACAATTCATACCAGCATGTCGCCGGCGCTGTTGATCAGCACGCGGTGGCCCTGCAAATGGCAAAGAAAGGCCTAAGACCCCCCATCAGGGCGGTAGTGGCCCGCCTGCGTGGCAAGGGCATAATGTTGGCACGGGGATGATGCCGCTCACGGCTTGCGTGTGCGGGTGTGGCAGCTCACCGGGCGCTTGTACATCCCAGACCTCGTGACAACGTCCTGCGCGCATTAGATGCACGGTTCTGCAAGTCTCGTTCCTGACAGACTCTTTGGTTTATTCCAATTGATAGAAGCTTTGCAGAAATCAAGGTACAGCGCAATGATAAATTGACTTGACAAGCAAGGTGCTGGCGCAACGCTTCTATGTGGCGCAGATTGAGGTACCTGGTCATTGATGACGTGCCTGCACAGCAGGAAGAAAGCTGGGCATGTGTACATGTATCTGTACCTGAGATTTCACTGTGCATGCAGGGATGCACGATTGTGTAACAAAAGGAAGATTTGCGCAGTCTCACTTCCGTGAGCTTAGCTTACCATGTGTCCGAGACCTTGCTGTCGAAGTCGCGAGCAAAAGCGTAGTTTCAGTCCTGTAGCGGCAGCAGATGCAGTGGCAGTCAGCAAGTAGGGGTGAGCGACAGGAAATTGAAACTTGAACAGCTCGAGTTGCGTCGTGAAGCAATTGCACAGCTTGCTGGCTGTTGTGGCGCGGCTACCTGGGGCTGCCAAACGTGTAGCAGCTGATGGGCTCTGAAGGGAAAGCCGCCGCGATGTCATACGCCGCCAGCATTGCCAGCGCGCCGCCCAGGCTGTGCCCTGTGATGCAGCGGGACGAGTCATGTCGTGCAGTCTGACTGCTGCTGCAAGCGAGTTGCAGCGCCAGAGGAAGCCGATTTGCAGACGCATGAGCAGGCGCAAGAAGGCTCCTGCCAGACGCGCCGGCGAAAACCTGCTCCAGCAGAGCCGCTGCTGAAATGCTGAAATGCCGCGATGACCCCTGTGACTGTCGTCACAGCGCCCGTGACGAAGATGCTGCGGCTGCCAGCGCCCGGCTGTGCGATGATGTCGCGGATTCGGCTCAGCAGCCGCTGGTCCAGTCCGCTCGCCAGCCAGCTGTGAAATGAACATGCGAGGTCAAATCCATCTGTCCTCTTGATCTGCATCGACCAAGGCTGTGTTTGAAACAGGTCTGATGCGAAAGCAACAGCGGCAGCTCCTCCAGGACACAGAGACACAGAGCGACAGCACCTGCGTAGGAAGCTCCTGTGCACCGCAGGCCTCGAGCCGACGAAGGGATTGCCGCGGCCTCGCACTGGCGGATGCGCTGCATAGCCACAGCAACATCCGTCGGGTGCATCTGCTGAGGAATGCCAAGATGTGTCCGTTCGTGCATCATCTTTTCAAAGGGTGCCCGTTGGTATTTTCTTTGATGAAGGTGTGAGAGTAGTGAATTTGCCCCCAATACCGCGAGTGTGCCCGAGAGCGATGCAACAGGGCTGCAGATCATGCGGCATCCGCACTCAGCAGGGTAGAGTGTGCCAGCAGTAGCGTGTAGACGAAGGGTGTGCCCGCACTCACATGTCAGCCACATCTGGGCGTCCATGCACGCGTTGGTCCAGGAGGCGGTGCCACGGAAGGACAGCATGATGCGCTCGGGCCCCCACCCCAGCAGCACCCGCGTGTCCTCATTCTTCTCCCACATCAGTTCGAAGTTTGTGAGGCCCGACACCTGCGATGTCCCGGAACGGGTGTCATTTGTGCGAGGATACGCCAAGGCGTGTGGCATGCAGCAAGCCGTTCCAGCTGTGGCCGCCAGGGCTGATGCATGCTGGCGGGCGTACCTTCATGGCTGCCTTCAAATTTGAGGTGCAGTCAACCACTGCTTCCTGCGGCCATGCGATCGTGCACAAGAGTCCCCAGCAGCAACACTGTGGTTGTGCGGCAGCTGTTTGACGCGTGACTCGTGATCAGGCAGCATTTACTGCATCAGCCTGGAAGCAGAGAGTGTGTACGCTGCACTTCTGTAATTCATTGGGTGACCTGCCCGTTCTGGCGGTACACAAGAGCGCTCCATTGGAACGTTCGAATCGCCGTCTCGAAACAGAACATCTGCAAATCAGATGGACAGATGATGGATCGACAATGTCAAGTCAAAGCCCTGTATCTCTGCCACAGGATTCCGAGGTGCTGAAAGGTCGAGATATGAGGCAGAGGGACGGCTCATTCTGCGGACGCGCGCGGGTTCAGTGGCTGCCGCGGCGCAAAGGCGCCGGCGTCAGAGGCTCTGAAGTAGGCAGAAGCAATAGTGAGGATCTACTGCTGATACCTCAGGAGGGCGCAATCGCACCGGCGCTTCCTGCAGGCACTGGTTGACCGCCGTGCCTTGCCGCCGCGCCGCCAGCTTCTCCGTCCACGCAAACCGCTGCAGCCACACCTGTTCAGCACAAATTATAAGGCACAAGTCGGCAACATCCAAGAGTGACGATCACTGCTGCAAGGTGCTGGACAACGCAAAAGAGCTCCTCTGTCCCTGAATACAACAGCACAAACTGCGGCCGCGCCTGCAGCACTGGCGCCTGCGCATCCAGCGGGTGCTTCGGCATGTACACGAAGCAGGCCACGATGCTGGCGACGCTCAGCGTCAACTGCATCTGCAGGAGGACAAGAGCAGATTTCATGCACGGCTGGGCGGGTGTGCGGTACGACATGTTGAGACAAGCAAAGGTAATGACCCTCCCTCCATAGCCGGCGGGTGCCACGTCAGGATTGTCATGCTGATGGTGATGTTGCATGCCGTCATGGGCGTTTACAGCTTTGCAGAGGGTTCACCGGCATCAGGCCAATGAAGGCCTCGCTGTACGATGAGCAGGAGTGGACGCGGACCAGCGTCAACAGCACCAGCGTCAGGATGGACAGCACGACTGGAAATCTGCGCGCACAGTGCGCGCCAGAGCCCATCAGCAGCAGCGGCATGGACTGCAGGCACGGCATGATCAGCGCAATGAACACAGCCAGGCCGGTGTGCGTGCATCTATGCAGTGCCGGCATCGCTGTGCAGGCAACATGCAGACGCCCGCATCGCGCACCCTTTGGTCCGCAGCTGCAGGTCATGCAGAAAAGGTTAGTCAACAGACCGCAGATGCCCCTGAGATCCAACAGCGCAAACTTGAATGTTGATGCAGGAATCAGCATCAGGATGCCAAAAGATATGCCCACCTGGATTCTGATTGATATGTGTGACATGCGGTGCTGGTTGTAGCCCTTCGTAGTGACCTGGCGCAACGCCCTGAATATGTAGAAGAACCACCTGCAGCACGATGTTCGGCTGTGGCCCTTCAATGACAGATAGCTGATTTCCCTCGGCTGCAAGCGCTAGTTGCACAGCACGCCCCGCCATGCCGAAGCACCACGCCGCATGCACACACATGATCGATGTCTCAGCATGCATGCTGCTTACATGAGGAGGAAGAAGAGGAGGATCGCCAGGCCGCTGTGCGTCAGCGTCTGCCTGTGCACACAGCACATGACAGCGGCTCTGATTCTGACCAATGTTCAGACCAATGTTCTGACCGATACGAGTAAAGCTTAACCGACGCTTACAGTGGGTGTGTAGATCATATGCATGAGATTCGCCGTCGCTGCGTAATATACTGAGACAGTGACCCACGGGATGTGCGAGATGGCGCAGTTGATGTACTTCGTGGTGCCATGGCACTCCACCGGGAACACATGGGGCTCGCCTGCCGCGCTGTTCAGAATGTGCTTTGTTTCCTGGTTGGCTGCGTGATCAGCAACAATTCCAGCTCTGGGTGGGGCGAAAGCGATGCACTGCAGGCGGAGGATGCGGCTGGCGAGTGGAACGACGGAACAGCGGCTGGCGGCAGGAATGCAACACAGATTGCAAATGACATGAAAAATGCAGTGCAGCTGGTCTGGTGGCTCACAGTCCTGCAGGTAAATGCCAAGGGTAAGGTCGATGCCCAAGTGCGCCGCCCTGCAGTAGCACAGCAAGTCATCAGTGCTGACCGCGAATATGTAATGCGGTGTGTCATCACCACAAGATGCACAATCCACCGGGGCTGCAGATGAACATGGACCAACTGCGGACTTCCGTTCGTGAGACGGCAAACTCACGTTTGCAGGAAACACGAGGCGGGCTAGTGAGCGCCGCACCAGAGCAAGAACTTGGGCCAGTGCGCGCGCAGCAAAGGTCTGTCGCAGACCAGCGCGTCGGCGTCTGGTGCTTCGGGAGAGGTGTAGATGTTGGTGGCGTGCGCTTGGATGGCGAAATTCAGGAAGATCAGACTCCACATCTGCACCACAGGCACAGCGCATTGAGGAGCCTGAGCAAAACGTATCATATGGATGTCAAAACGTACCGGTTTAGCGTATCATATCCATTGGTCTGACAAGCAGTGCCCGTCGAACGTGTCAGGCAGGGCACTCGCCTGCCACCGGATCAGCGCCGACCACCAGATCAGCGGGTCGAATGCGTGCTGCCACACGCAGTCGGAGCTGAGGACGAAGGACAGAGGAATGACGAGGAAGAGGGTGTTGACACACTGCACACAAATAACGACGGGTCGTACAAGGTCGCCACTGCTGCCAGGTGCATGCTCATGCATGATGCTGCACTGAGCTGGAAGGCACGCAACTTGCTTGCTTGAACTAGACAAGGCGGGTGATGACTCAGTCATTTGCCGTTTTGAAGGCCAAACCTGGCAGAGCAGCTGCAGGTAGCTGGCGACAGAAAAGAAGGCTCTCCGCCCGGACCTGCGCCAACGAAGCACCGCCAGAGTGAGAGACCGCAAACATGACGCTCAGCGGACACCTACCTGGCGCACGGCTTGCACAAGCAGTGCATGTGCAGCGCGACACATGCAGCATGGCACATCATTGACAACGAGCACCGCTGGTCATGCCGCACCATCGCTTGCCGGACATCTTGGCCTGCAGCAGGCGGCGTCCGATGACTATGGAGCCCGCAAGTGTCAGGGCAAAACACGCGCTGGACAGTGCGAGGTACACGACATACAGCGTGCGTGTTGTCAGGAACCACTTCTCGCCCTGCAGCAAGTCTTAAGTTGTCACATTGTCGTGCATCCAGCTGATACAGCAGCTGATATAGCATCTGCGACGGTGAGCACAGCAGCCGCAGCTGAAAAAGCACATCGTGCAGTGTGAGCACGAGCAGGGCGATGACAGATGTAGCAGCCAGAGACGAATCACCTGCGTCCACTGCAGCGTGAACATCGGGATCAGGCACGCCAGGCCGACCATCGTCACGGCCTTGATGCAAATGATGGCGATCTGCAGACAGGCAGACACCGCGCTGTGCATTCAGTTTCTGCCTTCTGCCTTCTGCTCTGCAGTGCCGAGGGACAGGCTGGCGCCTGCAATACCGGCAGCAGCTCATGGGAGATCGCACCGTCAGACAGGCCATAATGAAGCCGTCGTCCCTGCAGCGGGCCGTGCAAACAATGACTGACTCACCTTCATCTCCCGATCGTCGGGGACCTCGATGCGCAGTACGATCTCCTTGGCCAGGTTGCTGTAGCTGAGGCCCGGCGTTGTGATCGGCAGCGTGCTGGTGCCGGCGTTGCCGAAGGCGTTGGACTCCATCGGCTCGGCGGACATCTCAAACTCCTCCGCCGAAGACGAAGTGCCCGACCTCTTTCTGGATATCCGGAACAGGCCCCACATCGTGGGCGACGGCGGCTGCCGCGGCGAGCACGGCTGGCTGTGCAAGCTGTCCTGGCGCGTCGCCTGCGGCAAGCCCGGCTGGCTGAGCGAGCTGGCATGGCGGATTGCATGCAGCGAACCTGGCTGCGAGGGCGGCCGCTGCTGTGATGAGCCCGGCTGGCTGTGCGAGCTGTCCTGGCGCATCGCCTGAGGAGGGCCCGGCTGTACCGGCGGCCGCTGCGTCGTGCCTGGCTGACTGTTGGAGCTGCCCTGGCGCATCGCCTGCGGCGCCGCTGCGCCGTTTTGCCGCGACTCGTCCAGCGGCGCTGCACCGCGCGGTTCGCCGTCCTGTTGCGCGGCATCCCGCTGCGCCTGCGGCAGCTGGTCACGCCGCTCGTCCTCTGGGCTGCTGATTTGCTGTGTGGTTGCTGATGTGCCCGCGTCGCCTTGCGTGCCGCCTGCATCGCCGCATGAACACAGGCTCATGCCGTGCATGCCGAGTACCATGGTGCGCATCGCGCCGACGCTGATGTGTCCTCATACACTGTCAATGCATACCCGCTTCTGAGCCGAATCCATCTTACCCTGCTAGTTCATCATCTGATTGCTTAGGCTCAAGCTCGTTCAGTCCGCTCCGTCGCCCTGGCATGCGGTGAAATGAGTGCCGCCGCTGAGTACGCCAAGCCGCCAAATCAAATGTAGCAGCAGGCGATCGGGTGATGTCGCGCGGCGCTGGCCATGTATGGAATTCATCCTGAGAATGCTACAGCCACCCGGAGTGTGGCCATAGCATGAGACAGTGCTTTTTGATTCGCGAGCACTTCGGCGTAAAGGAACACGTCACTACTGGCCTACGCTGAGTGCAGCCCCGCGGAAGCAGCCGCTATTCCCATTCGGCTTCAGCAGCGCTGGCAAGCGCAACCCAGCATCGCAGGCCGTCGTCGCACGCCTCGTCGCACGTGCTTGTTACCAGACAGCCGCTAGGTTATTATGGCAAGGAGCGGCCTGGTCACACGAGGCGGTGCCTCAATGCATCGCTGTTGGGATCACGGACTGTCTATCCTACTCCAGTAGCGCTTGCAGCCGGAGAAAAACGCTGCTGCATGTAGTACCAGACACTGGCACCTACATGCTGTCGCGGCTGCACACAGGGTGGCGTGCTCCCTTGGATCCGCAGTCATTCTAATCTGACGATTGAAAGCGAGATGAGGATAACGCGCCTGCGGGAGGCCGGCGCATCGTGACTGAACCGGCCTTCCTTGCTCCGATGCCACCGCCTTTGCCTCCCAAGGGGCTGCGGGAGTGTCAGCAATGCCTCGCGAAAAGCACTTCAGGCTCCGTATTGACCAGGGAATGAGGTCCAAGGCAGCTTCGGGAGCGAGCTACTTCAGAAACGACTGATCATCTGGAATCTCGTCAAGGCGTCGAGCAATCAACGCCCCAAATGGAGCGGCCAAAATATCCCACTGAAATCTTACCACTGAAATCTTACGAGGCACCTTCTTACACAAGGCATTGAATCTCACGAAGGCTCAATGATGTGGGATGACTGTCAATGTCGCCGGAAAACATTGAATCAATGTCCGCAACAGCAGAACAGCACTGCAACAACAGGTGGGCGCCGTGGAAGGGCGCCTAAGAACGGCGGGACAGAAGACTAATAATCAGCAGCATGCATCAGAGCAAGAAACCACGAGTTCTCTGAAACCCTAGTCCGGCTCGGTGCCGTAACCTTGGCACAAAGCATCGGTTTCGTCAGTCCTGCTGTCACTCCTGCTGACGAAAACAATAGCATCAGGGCCCCTACTCCTCAGTGCATGTGCAGCGGCGCGCAGGCCGCTGCGGCCGTGCTGGCGCGGTCGCCGGGCCAATGCCCGTCCGCCGTCACCTCTGTCTTGGCGGCGCCGGCCTCGACGTCGGCCGTGCGATGCCCCACGCCCCCCTCGTAGGTAATGCCCTGCTCGATGTCCGCATCGTCGGGCTCCAGCCCCGCCGGCATGGACGCGGACTCCAGCTTTTCCGCCGCCGCCGTGGGGCGCGGGCTTGGCACGGCACCCGGCGCAGGCATGCTGCCGGCGGGCTGCGGCCGTTCTGCTGACGCCGGCGGGTGCGGGCACAGCACGCTGCCGGCGCTGTGCGGCTGCGGTGACGGTGGCCCCACCCGCAGAAAGGTACCGCTGGTGCGGATGCCGCCGCCGTCCGCTCCGGTGCGGCAGCTAGTGGCAGGCCCCAAACGCCCGAAGAAGCTGCTGAACGGTGAGCTGAGGCCGTCCACACTGCCGCTATTCTGCCGCTCGTCGTCCAGGCTGCTGCGCGCCGTGGCTGTGGAGCTCCTGCCCCGCAGACCGAAGATCCCCCGCCTGCAAAGATGGTGCACGCATCGTTCATGGCTTGGTGCATCAGGTGCGGCGCAGCGCTGCTGCAAAATGCTCACAGGCATCGAGTTCATTCTGGCATCCCTGCCTGGCAGAGTCCGCCAACTTTGGCTCTCCCAGAAGGTGCGAGGTTGGGAAGAGGAGTTCACGGGCAGCAGCGGAGAGGATGTTACAAACCGACTGACCTACTGGGCGAGCCCTCCCTGATGGGCGACTCGTCGCGCGCGAGCGACCGGCGGGTGATCGCCTGTGAGCGCCCCCGCGGCTCGCTCGCCAGCGAGCGGCGGCTGGCGGCGGGGCTGTCCAGCGACCTCTGGCTGCCCAGGGCCGGTAGTTTCAGCGAGTCTGTTGACGGGCTCACCTACGGCATGCGCATCACATGGAGTGTTACACGTGCTACAAAGCAGAACCTTGCTCGCAGCCACACGAACTGTATTGGACACCATGCCCTGGTGTAGAACGATGGATAAGCCTTATGACCGGCAGACAAGTAGCCCTGCGCATTCAGCTGCAGGAATACATGCTGCCTATGGCTGCGGTCACCTCTGACTAGGGGCGTGATTGGCACAAGGGCGCTCGCTGCCACGTGCAAAAGGAGGGGCTGGCGAGTGGGCAACGACACGAGGGAAGGCAGAGACTCACGCATTTGAAGACGCTGGTCGCGCCGTCCTGTACCATGTCGGCGGCGTCGCCCACGGCACCCGCCGCGGCGCCCGCGGCGGCCACCGGCAGCGACGCCAGCGCCGCCAGCCGCGCCATGAGCTCCTTCTCGCGCGCCGTGCGCGGCGCATAGCCCTCCCTCTTCATGATGCGGATGCCACCTGCCAGCTCAACGATTCCCTGCACCATTGCAGGCAGCTTGTGACGCAGGTCGCGCACCGGACTAACAATCGAATGGCGATTATCTGCCCTTGGTATTTGCTGTCCCGATCTCCCCGCTCCCTGTCCCTGTGGCCGGATCACCTGCTGACCCAGGCTGACACTTGTCCAGTGCTCGGCAACTGCTGGCAAGGTGTGCCTCGGGCATTGGGGCGGGACTGGTAGTGTGTGGAGGCCCCGTCGAATATCGGCACGTGCCCGTTGTTCATCATCAATACTGCCCCGCTCTAACAGATCCTTCCAACAGCGGTGCTCTGCTGCCTGAGGCACAGAGTGGTGGCTCATGCTGAGGGACCAGCTGCCGCGCCTGCATGCCGTCCTTGAAGCCCTTGCTCTTGTCGAACTGGCGCAGCATGATGGCGATCAGCGCCTCCTTGTAGCTGGCCAGCAGGTGGTCGCTCGCAGAGGCGCGCAGCGGCACCTGCTGCAGCGACAGCTCCTCAAAGCTGGGCCGGACCTGCGCTCGTTTGCACTCATTCGGTCGGCTCAGGTTATATTACCCTAAAGTTCATGTTCATGTTCATAAGTGACGACACGTTGGGACTACAGAGAAGGCTTTGTGCTTCTTGCAGGCTTTGTGCTTTGTGCAGGACGTCTGCTGAAGTGTGTTTAGAGAATGCAGATTCTACAGATCGCCGCCTTTGCAGCTGAGGAACGAGGAGCCGCGCACCAGCATGTCGCCCTTCTTGTTGATCAGCACCCGGTGCCCGCACCGCTTGTAGATCCCGAATTTGGCTCCGCGGGTCACCACATCCTGCAGACAACAGAACCAGAGGTATATCCCGCCCGCGCAACTTGGACCGAGCGCCTGGAAGCGGCTGGAGACTGAAGACTGGGCGCCGGCAGGGGCACCTGATCATTGATGATAGCCCAACTGTCACCGACGATGCAGTTGTAGTCCCTTGCAAAGGCGTGGTTGCCGGTCCTACGGCAGGAGGGTACTCCTCAATGATGCGGCAGGCATGCGATGTCCAGCAGCACAAGCCACCCCAATGCCTGATTCCGCTACAGCTTGACGGGTGACGTTTGCGTCTGCAGAACGAGGTTGCTCACGCCAGGGCTGTGCCTCGCCTGGGCGATCCGAAGGTGTACACGGCGACGTGTGCGGACGGCAGCGCGATGGCGATGTCATAGGCTGCCAGGGTGGCCAGCGCCCCCCCTAGGCTGTGGCCTGCACCACGCCACTCCTCATTCAGGACCTGTTCATTGACCACCTGCCCGCTCTCCAAACCCTGCCCCCGCAAGCTACGCACCACCAATGACACCTCCTTTCCACACACAGCAGCACCCGGCCGTATCGTGTCTGGCATGCAACGACACGCGCGACCACACCAATCTGCGCAGCTCCCAGGACGACCCGTCAGAGACATGTGGCCGGCAGCAGTGCGGGCCAGGACGCTCACCGGTGACATGGATTTTGCACCGCGCATTGATGCCGCCGCCCTGCGCAACAATGTCCTCCAGACGCTGGATGACCCGCTGGTTCAGGCCATTTATCAGCCAGCTGCGCAGGAAGCCTGCGCGATGATAGGACAATGATCAAAGGACAGCAATTGCCGAAGCAGCTCCCAGCCCAGGCCCAGCTTTCCAGTGAATCGCCTGCACATGCGGGCACAGACCTGGCATCGCCATGATCAGGCTGTCGGTTCGCCCAGGTGTGACAAGCAAACATACGTGTGGCTGACGGTTGAATGGCGCGTAACGGCCTGAATGTGCACGGTGCGCGCCAATTGATGAGCCAGCAGAGCCGGCACACCTGCGTGCACTGCTGGTTGGCTGCCGATGAGGGTGGTGCCGCGGCCGCGCGATGGCGGGTGCGGTGCCAGCCAGAACTGCAGGGGAAAGGGAGCCGGTCCTGATGAGGATAGTCACAGGGCTGTAAAAATTTCATCAATCACAATGCGTTTGGCTCCGGCGGCAAAGCCAAGCTGCATCAGAGTGACATTGCAAGCGGGAGCAGAGGCGTGGGTCACAGCCGCGCAACCCTACAAACCCTGTGCGCTTGCCTTCAGGTCGGCGAGCACATTGATGAGCGACGCGGTGCCACGAAAGGACAACACAATGCGCTCGGCGTTCCAAGCCAGCAGCACTTTAGTGTCCTCCTGTTGTTTTCACGTCAAGGACAGTCAATGTCACCAGGTCTGCAATCATTTCCACCCTGGCAGCTGCAACAGCATGTGTGTGTTGTGGAGCTGAGTGATCCGCGGAAGCAATGTGGCGGACCTTTCGCTCCCAAAGCAGCTCAAAGCGGTCCAAGTCGTACAGGCATTGCATTGAGTGCCTCGTCACTGCTATTGGCATTTGGTTTGCAGTTTTCTACTGTACAATCGTGCATTCAATCCATAACAACATCTGCAGTGCGCCGCCGGGCAGCACCAAGTCTGAGCCGGGAGATTCATCACAGGGACGAGCCAACATCGAGCGTAGCTTGCCTTCATCGCTGTCTCCAGGCTGTATGTGTTGTCTTTGATGTGCTCCTGCCGCGGACACAATTCGGTAAGTCAGCGCGATCTCAAATGCTCCTGCAATGGGAAAACAGTATTGTTTCAAATCATTCGTTGCTAGTGTCACGGATGTTGACAGGGCCTCACGCTCTCATAGCGATAGATCAGTGTAGACCTGCATCATCACGACATGGCGGCGTCAGGTATCCAGGTCATGTATGTGAGTCGGACATGCAAAGCGGCAAGTCAAGTGGCGTGCACAATGACGCGTCTCAGGCGGTCAGATCAGGGAATGCACAGCACAGAGGCTAGCAGGCTTGCCAGTAAAACATCTGCAACCATAGGCAAGGGCAGCGGCTTAGCCTCACGACTGTTGCACTAAGCGGCAAGAACCAAAGGATGCAAGCGATCCATAGGGTGTCCAACAAGCAAGTCGCAGCATCGATGGCAGTCACAGTAAAGCACACACCTTGATGGCTGTCTCGTGGCAGTACATCTGCAGAAGACACACACTGTCAGCATCATGTCCCATCTACCACGTGCGCACAGCTTGCCAGCACATTTGATGGGCCAACAGCTTTTGGCAGACGCCAAACAACTCCGTTAGGGAAAAAGACTCACCGGTGCGTCTCGCAGGTCCGGGATGTGCGTCGCCACCGTCTCGCGCGCCTTCAGCTTCCGCTGCCGCCCCGCCTCTGACCACGCGAACGTTTGCAGCCACACCTGTTTGCGGGACGTGAAGCCTTGGAGATGTGACGCAGCCGCAGCGCAAAGTGGGTAGCAGCCATGAGAGTAGGAGACACCATCGCGACACATGTGTAAGCCCTGCCGGGAAACCAACCATCCACGCTGAGCAGCCAACGCGCCGAATTGAGCACACGCATGTGCATTTTGGGCGAAGGACAAGCGAGAAAACCCACTGAAAGTTGGAGCCCTCGCAGTGCTGAAAGCTTCACAAGACATCTCGACATTCGGAACAGCAGCATGCAACAGCGCACCTGTCGAACTGGCGCCACAGTGTCGGGGTCGATGGGCATGTAGCTGAAGCACGCTGTGCATGCAACCACTGTGAGGACGATCTGCAAACGGCAGTGGCACCACGGCTGAAGGACAGGCTGGCAGAGCCTGGGATTGAATGCAGCTGCACATGCACATGAGGACAGATGGTCAGAGGCACAGGCTCCCTGCCGCAATGCAGCTTGGTTGCAGCGCGCACCTGTGCAGGGAGCAGGCCCACCTGCAACATCGGTATCCTCGGATGAGGTCAAAAATGCAAGAAGGTAAACCCAAAATGGGCGCAACTGACGACGCTGGGCGGAGTCACAATGAAGTGGCACACAGCAGCATTGCCGCCAGTCACTCAACTTGCAATGTCACGATGGGGTATGTCGACAGCATCGCCTCACCCAGGCCTGTGAATACGCCGCGCAGCTGTTCAGCTTGACGTAGAATAGTAGGATCAGCGACAGGACGAAGACGATAACAGCGTACCTGCACCAAACTTTCACATGTTACACAGTGTAATTGATGACCGCACAGCCACAAAGGTGCAGGTTATTCTGGCCAATTCTGGCAGAAGTAGCCCACGGATGTGCGTCAGGCTGCAGTTGATTTCAGCAATTCATCTACAGAAGATGTCGCACCCCCTGGATTTGATCTGCAGAAGACAACACAAATGTGAGAGAAGTGCACAGAAGCCAGATGACGGTTATGGGTGCGTCATCTACAAGTCAGTCCTGCAACGTGTTGACCGCTGCTTGCCTGAAGGCGAATCGAGATGTTGCCGATGCGGTGATCGGCGTAGTTTTTCTGGCTGACACGCCAGTAGGCCCGCAGTATGAATCCCAGCCACAGGCCCAAGAATGTCAGCAGAATGGCGACGCAGGTGCACGCCAGTGCCAGCCTGCAGCCACAAACCGTTTTCGGGGACTGAATGCTGTTTTCGGATGACCTGTTCGAAGCAGCACGCACAAGGTCTAATTCAAATGCAGACCACTGCACACCGTCTCTAGATCTGAGCTGGCAGCGAAAGCATGTGTGAAACACTGCACTCAAGCCACACACAGCAAGTAAGTAAGCATTTGCAGTAATGTCCAGTGACGCACGCTGCGTCGTCCAGGTCGCAGTCGTAGTTGGTTCCCTGGCACCGCACCGCGAACGCTCGGCGGGCCTGGGGGGCGCCCGCGAGCGCAGCGGCGCGGTGCCCACGTCTTCATCTGCCACATGAGGGCCCGGCATTCGTTGTCTGTTCGACGACGAGGCGATGCTTTTCAAAGCATGTGAACAGCGCAGTGAAGCGCAGCAGCGTCATTGGCAGGTTGCCAAGGAACATTGCAAGGAAGCGGGAGTGGTGGCGCTGCGCCAGGCATGGACCGCCTACCATACTGGAGCTTGCCGCCCACGGTGAGGTTGCAGCAGGTGAAGACGAATCTATTACAATCATGGAAAACGATTCGTAACGGTGCGGATGCTGCTGTTAGTCACTTACTCAAGTTGTGCTGGCGCTCCAGTGCAGGGTCAGGATCTAAAGATGTGGCTGGACAGCCGCCTGGCTGGCACAGATGGGATTCAGGGGGACGGGGACTCACAGCAGCACGAACTTCCACCAATGAAACGGCCAAAACGGCGCGTCCATCACGATGGCATCGGCCTCTGGCGCCTTGGGGTTGACCTGCAGCTCATGACGCGCCTGTCATGACTGGGAAGTTTGTGGGCGGCTACCAAAAGTGAAATTGTGTCTGACATGGTCAGGAAGCCAGGCAAGGTCAGGAACGATGGCAGGTGATCACCCAGGGATTGCAGGCATGAGCCTGGACGGAGATGCACAGGAAGATCAGGGCCCAGCACTCCCATCGGATGATGGCGGACCAGAACACAACTCCCTCGAACCAGGCGCAGCCTGCCAATGCATCATGTCTCTAGTGAGCGAAAGCGTGCTTCGATTCAAAACTTTGGATCCAAGACATCGTGAATCTGATGCACAGGCAACATGCATGCTGTGCATCGGCAGCGGCAACTCAAGGGCGCACTGTTGTCCAGAATGTACGCGTTGGGCAGCAGGAAAAAGAACAGCGATGTGGTCTGCAGTGGCATCAATAGAGCCGCATCAGCTGCAGCTCGTGCAGTGAATGGTGTACACATGGCATGCCCACCGTCGCGGCAGAGCCACGCACAGGGCAGCAATCATTATGTGTTGTGTGTAAGGCGATATATTCACTATGCGACAAGGAAAACAGGGGCACCTGGACGACCAGCTGAGCGTAGGTGGACAATGAAAAGAATCTTCGCCGCCTCGACCTGGCAATACCCAAACAACACTGTCAGGCAGCGCAAAGGGTGTTTCCGTGGGATCTGTAATGCCGCGCATTCGCAGACATGCTGCTGCACGCTGCACTGCCACGTGCGGCAATGCCACGTACACCAACGCCACCGAGCCCCTGCCTGGCCTTTGGACTCACCAGACTTTGCCTGACCGTCGTGCCTTCAGCAGCCGGTGCCCAAAGGCCAGCATGCAGGACAGTGCGGCGACGAGACACATCCCCGCGACGCTGACATTGATGATGTACAAAGTCGGGTTCTGGATAAACCATTCGTCATTCTGCGCCCGCACTGGCACAGTGAGTAGGCCGAGCAGTAGCTATTGCAGCAGTTGCTGTGCTTGAGCTTCATCCTATCAAGCCCTCCCACCTGTCAGCAGAGGACAGTCAAGCCGATGTGCGCCGATGCCAGGGCTTCCAGGTGGTCGCAACAAGGATGGTGGTCTGGTGGGTGCCTTGCAGACAAGGGAGCACACCTGCACCAGCTTCAGGCCAAAGGACACCACGAGCGCTGCCAGGCCGGAAACCACCACCGTTGAGAAGATGATGGCGATCTGCAGCGCACCAAGGGATGGTTTTGGAATGTGTGCACCGGCGAGCATGCGCCGCCGAGCGCGACGGGCAGGATGCTGTGCAGCAGCGCCTCACAGCCAGCTTACCCGGACTTGGATCTCCTCCGGGCATTCGAGGCGCAGCACGATCTCCTTGTTGGGGTCCTACAACGGAAATGTTGCGTCTCAACAAGACATCCTTGATGTGCTCGGCGGAGGCAAACTCGGGCGAACACATATCCGTGACAGCATCAGATACATACAGCATCAGAGCCTCTGCGATCACACAGGTCTCAAGATGGCAGTGTCACCTTGAAGCTGAGCGCCGCCGTCACCGGCAGCATGGACTCCTGGTCACCAAAGCCGCTGGATGCGAGCGGCTCGGCGGTGTGCTCGAAGTCATCGGGCGTCATGGACGGCACCGACAGTCCCGACATCGTCCGGGCGTGCAACGGCATCCGCTGGTGGGCGGTGCTCGCAGGACGCAGCGGCGTCGCGTGGTCGGCGCTCTCCCTGCGGGCGCCGGTCGCCGCCGGCGCCGCCGGCGGAGCCTGCTGGTCGCCGGGCTGCTGCCTGTCCTGGTGTGCGGCTGCGTGTTGGAGAGACAACTCGCGTTGCGCCAGGTCCTGGTGCTCGGCCGCCGCATCGTGACCGTCATTGCTGAGTGCATGCCCCGCGGCGCTGGCGGCAGCGTCACCTGCCGCAGCGACCGGCGGAGCCGGATCGTGTGGCAACGCGTCCAGCGCCTCTGCCTCTGCTGATATAGCTGTCACGTCTTGGCTCATGCGTAAAGCGGACGGATGCATTGTGCACATCAGATTCGAGTCATGCAAAGCACGTTCAGCATGGTCGAATGATTCGAACCGGCCAGCAGCGGCAACCGCTTGTACTTATTGCTGGACACCCGACGCGATATATGCTTTTGATGTCGGAGGTGCAGATCATGCGACGGCCAGCTAAACAATCAGCGAGAATTCAGCTCTGACTCGCGATTTTGGCAAACCGTCCGGGGCGCTGTCGCTGCAACACTGAGCTCGGGAACTTCAGAAAAGAGTTAAAGACTGACGCGTGTATCTTGGCTGCGTGAGAGTGCGTGAACCGCTTGCAATCGATCGCTTTTCGTAAACATGGTAACAAATCGTGACCTGGCATGTCCCCAGCTGGGGCTCGAGTGCAGCGGCGCGACTTGCTTTAAAACTTGCTGAGGCGCTCAAGGACCTGTTCTGTCACACTGATTATCGCACTGCAGGCCATTCCTCAGTCAAACGCAGGCCTCACGTCGCGTGCACCTTTCGGCACCTACGCGGCCTTGTGCAGCTTGCCACCACACTTTGCGCGCGCGCTTTGCGCATCGACAAACACACAATAGACTGCACCTTGTGCTCTATGCTGTAGAGTGATGTGCATGCTGGCCTGCCGCCGACCCCGCAGCTGTAACGTGCTCAGCCACGTTTCGCCTGCATCATGTACAGCTCAGAGGCAACAGGTAGGATAGCAATCTCAGAGGACGACCGTCACGGCAAGGATGAAAGCTCCGCGGCGTATAGCCCGGTCAACGCCGAGGACAAGGGCAGGCTGCAGAAGGATGTGTCGTCGGAGTGGGTATTGGGGTTCGTGTTCAACGTGCTCTCCACCGTCTTCGTCATGGCCATGGGAATCTGCGCCAAGCTGGCAGGTGTGAGCCAGCACCGAGCGCTGCACTGCCACCTTGCATAAGTCAAGTCAAGAAGCGGATGTGGTACAGCCGGCGTGATGCTCAGGCGATGCTCATCGCTTGCGCAGGCCAGCACGGCATCCCGGTCATGGAGATCGTCCTGGCACGCAGCTCCACGCTGCTGATCGTCGCCCTGGCCACGATAGTCGTGCGCCGCCAGGACCCCCGCGGCAACCGCACGTGGCTGCTGGTCGCGCGCGGCTGCTGCGGCTTCACAGGTCGAAACACGCCCTGCGAAATGACATGCTGGTACTTGTGAGCGTATGGTCTCTGCATCATCCAATCCATGCTTTTCAAGTATACAGCGTTACTGCAGCCTTTCTCATTGCCAGTGCTGGGTTGGACCGGCATGGCCGCTGCACGCATGCTGGCCGCAGTTCGGCGAGCTCACCACAACGCTGCCAACATGTACAGGCATCACGCTGTGGTACTCGGCGCTGCTGCTGCTGCCGCTGTCGGACGTGGTGGTGTTTGGCTTCCTGACGCCGCTCATCGTGGCGCTGCTCAGCCCGCTGCTGGTCAAGGAGCACCCCTCCTGGTGAGGCGCAGGCCCAGCAAATGGGCTATTGTTCACCTGTCAAATGGCATGTGCTATGATGCTTCACACCTGGTTTGGATCATGGAAGGACGTCTGCAGCATGTGGGCTGACAGCCACCAGCGTGACTCTGCAATCCGCTGTTGACCAGCTTTTCCCGTGCTGCAGGATAGTGATGGCGATGACGCCGGTGTGCATCGGCGGCGTGGTGCTGTGCCTGCAGCCGCCCTTCCTGTTTGGTGGCGAGCAGCGGCTTAACACCCTGGGCGTGGCGGTCGCCCTGGGCCAGGCCTTTGTCGCCAGCCTCGTCAAGGTGCAGACAGCAGCTTGACAAGCCAACATGATTTCTCAAGCTGCAGGGCACATCTATGCACTTGTGAGCGAGCAGAAGTGTTTGCGAACACTGCATCAGCAAGCACGATGATATATGTATCGTGTGCACGCAGCTGTCAGTAAGAGAGCTGCGCACATCGGATTCGTCAAACGTCATCATCTTCTATCTTGGCTGGGTCTCCACGGCTGCCGCCACAGCCGCCTGCGTCTTCATCCCGGGACAGTGGGTCACGCCGACCACGCTGCCGCAAATCGGCCTCCTGATTGCCACAGGTGCTCGCGATATGTCGTCGGGTTCTTGAGGCTTGCTGGCTGCAGTCAACATGTTTCTGTGGAGCTGTCAATGCTGCTGTCCGGGAGCTGAGTGGCGCTTATGGCTTGGTCTTGCAGGCGCGAGCGCCTACGCGTTTCAGGTCACCATGACGATGGGGCTGCGGCGGGTGCGCGCCGCGCCGGCGGCGGCGATCTCATACCTGTCCGTCGTCTGGGGCGCGCTCGCGGGCGTGTTCATCTTTCACGAGATTCCTATGGTCCTCTCGGCGGTGGGCGCGCTGGTGATCTGCCTGGGCACCATGGCGGTCGCTGCCTCAGAGTCCTGGCAGCAGCGACATCAAGCGGCGGTTGACCGAGAGCCGCCCGACGACGAGACCGGCAGCGACGAGGAGGCGCGGCTGCTGGACATTGAGCTGTCGGCCGTCAAGTTTGGGCAGGCATAGCACCGGATCCAGTAGCGGCGATCGGCCACAGACGTTGATATTTGCGCTTGGGCTACCGCAGCAGCTGCGAGGCTGAGGCTGCCATTGCGCTTCCTCAGCACTTTGAATTCAATTGCGGTTCCCAAATGTTTGTGCACCTATCGCACAGACGGTTCGTGACTTATTATTCACGTCGGCCACCATGAGGGGGGTGTCTCGCACCCCCTCCCCCACCCCCCTACCCTGCCGCCCCCGGGTACCTAGAGGGGGTTATGCACTTCAGAAACCCCCTCCCCCTCCCCATATCTGCATAGCCCCACACCCCACCCCGCGCCGCCGCCGCAGCACCGCCGCAGCATTGGACACCACTCCGCCATGTCTGTTTCTCATGCATACTCTGGCCAGCTTTATTATGGTTTCGCAAGCCGTCCTTCAGTCGAAACTGCGCCTTTTGTGGGCTTCTGATGATCTGGT
>JAABUM010000170.1_pt1 | contig 133452 bp, 127 predicted proteins | sample 5559161 | NCBI WGS metagenome assembly JAABUM01 (sample SAMN10711868, study PRJNA513369) | rock metagenome | isolation source: Antarctica rocks | place: Antarctica: Victoria Land, Siegfried Peak nord
TGCTGGTTGAGCTGGTCGGAGCGGGTGCGGTCGACGTGCTGGTTGAGCTGGTCGGAGCGGGTGCGGTCGACGTGCTGGTTGAGCTGGTCGGAGCGGGTGCGGTCGACGTGCTGGTTGAGCTGGTCGGAGCGGGTGCGGTCGACGTGCTGGTTGAGCTGGTCGGAGCGGGTGCTGTCGACGTGCTGCTGCTGGTCGGGCTGGTGGATGTCGACGTGCTGCTGCTGCTGGTGCTGGAGGTCGACGTCGTCGGGCTCGGTCCCGCGGCCGGCGTGATGTTGGTGGTGATCTGGGTGCTGCATCTCACCACGCTGCCGCCGGGGTTGCCGGTGCCGTTGCACTGGTTCACCGTGATCGGGATGGCGGCGCTGACCGTGGAGGTCGGCACCGTGCAGTCGATCGTCCCGCCGCCGCCGTTGGCGGAGCCGTTGCACTGGGTGACGGTGGCGTTGGTGGTCGAGGCGGCAGACGGGTCGCAGGTGTTGCTCCCGCCGCCGCCCTGAGCGGAGCCCACGCACTGGTTGACCGTGGCGTCGGTCACGGGCTGGGCGCCTGGCGTGTCGGCGCTGATGTTGTTGGTGATCCGGACGGTGCAGGTGATCGGGTGCGCCGCGTCGTTGTCCGAGCCGTTGCACTGGTTGACCGAGGTGACCAGGCTGGTGGACTTCGTGACGAAGGTGCCGTTGCCCGGCGCGCACGGGTCCAGACCGCAGTCGCGCATGACCGTGGTCACCGAGCTCTGCGTGCCGCCGTCGATCGTGTTCACGACCGTCACGTCGCACGTCATGCGGGTCGTCGCCCCTGCAGGACCAGGGCCGACGTTGTTGCACTGGTTGACCGCGAGCGTTGCTGCGACGGCGGACGGTGGCGCGGCCAGGCTGAGCAGGAACAGCGCGCCCACCAGCAGTGTCAGGGCGAGCATCGCTGGGCGCCACGCCAGGCGCAGGCGCAGGACGTGGACGGCGGTGTTGTTCGCTGGCATGTGACCACGGCTTTCGGCGAGGCGACGGATGAAGTCCGCGACGGCGGACGGTCTACACGTCAACCATAGCCCAGCGACAGCAAAAAGACTCCAATGGAAGTCGATCTAAATTAATGACGATAAAAGCGTCAGACTCACCCAAATCACGGCATCAATGGTCAGACGCCGCTTGTGCGATCAACCACGCGGCCGGTCGGGCAGCGCCTGGTCGCCGTCGGTGACGATCGCCGCACCGCCGCCGGCGTCCTGTCGCATCGGCGCCAGCCGGCGCACGGCGTGGTAGCCGACGATCGTCACCAGGGTGCCGAGCGCGATACCGGAGAGGGAGAAGTCGGCGGTGAGCTGCAGCGCCACCCCGCCCACCCCGACGATGATCCCCGCGGCGAGCGGCACCAGGTTGAGTGGTGCGGCGAAGTCCACCCTGCTCTCTACCCAGATCTTCGCGCCGAGCAGGCCGATCATCCCGTACAGGACGACGGTGATCCCGCCGAGCACGCCCGCGGGAGTGGCCGACACGAGAGCACCGAACTTGGGGCAGAAGCCGAAGACGATGGCCACCAGCGCGGCCACGTAGTAGGCAGCGGTCGAGTAGACGCGCGTCGCGGCCATCACTCCGATGTTCTCGGCGTAGGTGGTGGTCGGCGAGCCGCCCACGGCGCTGGCCAGGACCGTCCCGACGCCGTCGGCCGCGAGGGCACGCCCGAGGTAGGGGTCCAGGTCGTTCCCCGTCATGGCCGCCACCGCCTTGACATGGCCCGTGTTCTCAGCGACCAGGGCGATGACGATGGGCAGCACCAGCAGGACGAAGGCCAGGTGGAACGTCGGCAGGTGCGGCCCGGGGATGAGCGCGCCGGTGGCAGACCGGGTCGCCGACGGCAGCCCGATCCACGGCGCCTGCTCGACGGCGCCGAAGCTGACCCGGTAGTGGGGGACCGGCTTGCTCCCCGCTGCGCCGGAGGTGATCGGGCCGAACACCAGGTCGAGGACCTTCGACAGCAGGAAGCCGACCACCAGCCCGATCACCACCGACAGGCGCGAGACGATGCCGCGGCCGAGGACCGCCGCAGCGATCACGACGACCATGGTGAAAAGGGCGGTCCACTGGTCCTGCGGCCAGTAGACGGTGGCGACGACCGAGGCGAGGTTGAAGCCGATGAGCATGACCACGGCGCCGGTGACCGCGGGAGGCAGCACCGCGGTGACGAAGCGGGCACCGCCGAAGTGGACGAGCAGCCCGATCAGTGCCAGGACGGCTCCGGTCACCAGGATGGCGCCCGTGACGTCGGAGCTGCTGCCGCCCTGTGCCCGGATGGCGGCGACCGCTCCGACGAACGAGGCGCTGGTGCCGAGGTAGCTGGGGACCTGGCCCCTGACGATCAGCAGGAAGCAGATGGTGGCGATCCCGGACATCAGGATCGCGAGGTTGGGGTTGAGGCCCATCAGCACCGGGAAGACGAACGTGGCGCCGAACATGGCAACCACGTGCTGCGCGCCGAGGCCGACGGTCAGCCCCCAGCTCAGCCGCTCGTCCGGCCCGACGACCTCACCGGGAGGGGGTGCGCCTCCGTCGCCGTGCAGCTTCCATCCCAGACCAGCCGCCATGACCAGACCCCTCCACCGTCGGTTCGGACCCGCGTGACGAGGGCACGCTACCGGTCGCCAACTGGCCGCCCAGGAGCGCGACAGGAGGCACGGCGGCGAAGCGGAGGACGCGGAAACGGGGCTACCTCGTGCCGCGTCAACGGGCGGCGGGTCGCGTCAGCGGGGCGGTGCGGCTGTTGCGGGGCGGAGGTCGGCTGCCCCTGGTGGAGCCGATTCCCGCCGTTCTCGCCCATTCGTTACCCATTCGTGATATCCATGACCCCCAGGACAGGTCGGGCGGGGGCTCGTCGGGTGACCTGCAGAAAAACAGGGGTGTCATTTCGGCTCACATCGGTGTCATTCGCCGGTAGGAGCCGCAGAGGCGTGTAACTGCTGTGACTGCTGTTTCTGTTGAGGCCAAATGTCCTTAACCTCTAGCGGGTAGCCACACATTCTGGGCAAAGGGGTATTTGGTGCAGACGTCGCGGCTTCCCGGCTCGTGCCCGATTCGCCGAGCGCTCCCCTTCGTCATGGCGCTCGCCATGTCCGTGGCCGCGGTGGCCGCCGTGGCGCCCAGCGCATCCGCCACCCCCGCGGACCCGGTCTACCCCTCGTCGAAGCAGGTCACGGACGCCAAGTCGGCCGCGGCGGCGAAGGCGGCGGAGGTAGCGACGATCCAGGGCCAGCTGGCAGCGTCGAACGCCAGGTTGAGCGAGATCCAGACGGCGGCCGAGATCGCGGCGGAGAAGTACAACGGGGCGAAGGTGCTCTTGGACCGGCGGACCGCCGCCGCCCAGGATGCCGCGGCACGGGCCGCCACCGCGGCGACGGGTGCCGACGAGGCGACCAGCAGGGTCGGCGCCCTCGCGGCACAGACCTACATGGAGGGTGGCAACCTCGGAGGGCTCGAGGCGTTCCTCGCCGAAGGCGGCCCCCAGCAGATCCTCGACCGGGCTTCGGGCCTGGCGATGCTCGGGACCATCCGGGACCGGACGCTGCAGACGGCGTCCGCGGCGCGACTGGTCTCGGGCGTGATGGTGCGTCAGGCGAACCGCACCCGAGCGCAGCAGCTTGCGGCGGCGCAGGCGGCTGGGACAGCCCGCGACGATGCGGAACACCAGGCTCAGCAGGCCCAGGCCGAGGCCGACTCCATCCGCCGACAGCAGGGGTTGATGCTGGCCCAGCTGGCGTCGCTGCAGCACACGACCGTGCAGCTGGAGCAGCAGCGTCAGGCAGGTCTGGCGGCAGCGGCCAGGCGGCGCGAGGAGGCCCGGGTCAAGGCCGCCCTGGAGCGGCAGCAGGCCGCCGAGGCCGCAGCGGCACGGCGCAAGCAGATGCAGGAGGCGCAGCGCCGGGCGGCCGCGGCCCGCGCTGCCGCCGCGGCCCGCGCGGCGGCGGATGCGGCTCGGGCGGCGGATGCAGCTCGGGCGGCGGATGCAGCCCGTGCGGTCGATGCGGCTCGTGCGGCGGCGGATGCGGCTCGTGCGGCGGATGCGGCCCGTGCGGCGGATGCGGCTCGTGCGGCGGCGGATGCGGCTCGCGTGGCGGATGCGGCTCGCGCGGCGGATGCGGCTCGTGCGGCGGCGGATGCGGCTCGCGTGGCGGATGCGGCCCGTGCGGCGGATGCGGCTCGCGTGGCGGCGGATGCGGCTCGCGTGGCGGATGCCGCCCGCCGGCAGGTGGCTCAGCACAGCCGGCGCTCTGCTCCCACCCGCCACAGCTCCGCTCCGGCTAGCCGGTCTGCCGTGCACGCGTCACCCAGCAGCACCCGCCGTCCCGCGACCGCTCGCCCCGCGTCCAGCGACTCCGGCGTCTCCGCCGTCATCGCCTACGCCAGGGCTCAGGTCGGCAAGTGGTACCTGTGGGGCGGGGCCGGCCCGGACCGCTTCGACTGCTCCGGACTGACGATGATGGCCTGGCGTGAGGCGGGGGTCTACATGGACCACTACACCGGCTCGCAGTACAACGCCGGTCAGCACGTCTCGGTGCACTCCCTGCAGCCGGGCGACCTGGTGTTCTTCGGTCCGAGCGTGGCCGGCATCCACCACATGGGCCTGTACATCGGCAACGACACGATGATCGAGGCCCCACACACCGGCGCACAGATCCGCTACAGCAGCATCTGGCGTCCCGACCTCATCCCCCTCGCCGTCCGCCCGTAGGGGTGGGGGCGGACGGCGAGCGGAGGGGCTCAGTCGTCGTCGTGGTGAGGCAGGTTCCAGCGCGCGGTCGTCATCCCGATGTCCTTGGCACGCTTCAGTGACCTCATGACCTCCTCCTCGGCCTCCTCGCGCCCGGCCCAGTGCGCGCCCTCCACCGACTTGCCCGGCTCGAGGTCCTTGTACGTCTCGAAGAAGTGCTTGATCTCCAGCCGGTCGAAGTCGCTGATGTCGCTGATATCGGTGATGTGTCCGACCCGCGGGTCCGTGGCCGGCACGCACAGGACCTTGTCGTCGCCGCCCTTCTCGTCGCGCATGTGGAACATCCCGATGGGGCGTACGCGGATCAGGCACCCGGGGAACGTCGGCTCCTCCAGCAGCACCAGGGCGTCCAGCGGGTCCTCGTCCTCGCCGAGGGTGTCCTCGATGTAGCCGTAGTCGGCCGGATAGCGGGTCGAGGTGAACAGCATGCGGTCGAGGCGGATCCGACCCGTTTCGTGGTCCACCTCGTACTTGTTGCGCTGCCCCTTGGGGATCTCGATCGTGACGTCGAACTCCACGGCACTGGCCTTTCACGTGTAGCGGCTGACCCCGCCTACAGTGACGGGGTTGGCGTCAGTGTTCCGCATCTGTCTCGATCTCGCGCTCGGAGGCGCCGGTTGCGTCGTTCCCGTGTGGCGCTCGCTGCGGCCGCGGTGCTGCTGACGGGCACCAGCGGGTATGCGGTGCTCGACGCCTACGACCGCGTCCCCGGCATCCTGACCATCTCGGCGCCGGCGCCTACCCGGGCGGTCGCCCACTACCCCGGCTCGTCGGCCACTCAGGGCGCCGGTGCGACATCGCCGGCGCCGGCGGTCCCTGCGACGGCGCCGTCCGCCGCCGCACCGCTGCTCGCCCTGGACGCCGCGGCACCGAAGCCGTCCCGGGCCGCACTGGCCGCGCGAATGGCGAACGTGCTGCGGGACGCCCGCCTCGGCGGCTCCCTCGGCATGGTCGTTCGCGACACCGCCACCCGCGCGGAGCTGTTTGACCGCAGCGGCAACGCGCCGCGGCCCCCCGCCTCGACGGTCAAGCTCCTCACCGCTGCCGCCTCGCTGCAGTCACTGGGACCTGGCGCCACGGCGACCACGAGCGTCGTGCTGGGCCGCACCCCCGGCACGGTGGTGCTCGTCGCCGGGGGAGACAGCCTGCTCGGTATCGGCAAGGGAAACCCCGCCACCGTCGCGGGTCGGGCGGGGCTGGGCGACCTGGCCGCGCAGGTCGCCACCAGCCTGCTGTCCACCGGCGTGCGCTCCGTGCGGGTGGGTCTGGACGACCACGTGGCCGCCGGCCCGCGCTACGCGCCCACCTGGCTGCAGGCGGACATCAACGCGGGCTTCACCGGTCCGGTGGCGATGCTCGGTCTGGCCAGCAGGCGGCCGGCCCGTGGGAGGCCGGCTCCACCGGACCCTGCCATGGTGGCGACCCAGGCCTTCGTCACCGCGCTCCGCTCACACGGGGTCAGGGTCGCGGGAGCGCCCCGGCGGGCCCGCGCACCCGCCGGCGCGGCGCGGCTCGGCGCCGTCTCCTCGGCTCCCGTCGTCGACGTGCTGAGCGTCGCGCTCTTCGCCAGCGACAACGCGGTCACCGAGACCGTTGCCCGGCGGGCCGCGGTGCGAGCGGGGGCGGGTACCAGCTTTGCCAGCGTCGCGGCCTTCGTGAAGCGCACGGTGGGCCGGATGGGGATCGACACCTCTGGGGTCCGGCTGGTCGACTCCTGCGGCCTGTCCAGGGGCACCGGCGTCCCAGCGCGCGTCCTGTCGGACGTGCTCGAGCTGGCGGTCGACGGGCGCCACGCGGCGCTGCAGCAGGTCGTCGCCCGGCTCCCGGTGGCCGGCTTGAACGGGACCTTGAGGTCGCGGTTCCGGCTGAGCTCGACCAAGGGCGCCGCCGGGGTGGCCCGCGCCAAGACCGGGACGCTCACCGGCGTGAGCGCCCTGGCAGGCACGGTGGTCGACCGGGACGGCCGGCTGCTGACTTTCGCGATCATGGCGGACCGGGTGCCGACGGCGAGGGGCAGCCCTGGCGCGCGAGCCGCGATCGACCGCGTCGTCGCCACCCTCGCGGGCTGCGGCTGCCGCTGACCCGCTTACGGTGGAGCCATGACCACAGAGGTGAGCGAGCCGTCGAGCGGCGCGGCGCAGGACTACGTCGACTGGGAGTTCGCCAAGACGACCGGCCGGCGCCTGGTCGCCGGCGGTCCCCGGGTCAGCCCCGCCGAGGCGGCCGAGGCCGTCGCCGACCTGCGGTCCTGCGCCATGCGGGCGGCCTGGCCGGTGGCCGAGACCGCCCGGCTGCAGGCCCCCTCGAGCGCCCAGCCTGCGCTGGTGATCGACCGTCCGAGCTGGATCGACGCCAACGTCGACTCGCTTCGGGGGATGCTGGACCCGGTCATCGACAAGCTCGCCGCGAAGCGAAAGGTGGCGCCGGGTCCACTGGCCGCGCAGGTCGGGGGCAAGGTCACCGGCGGGGAGGCTGGGGCGCTGATGTCCTTCCTGTCCACCAAGGTGCTGGGGCAGTACGACCTGGCTCCCGAAGGGACGCCCCGGCTGCTGCTCGTGGCCCCCAACATCCTGCAGACCGAGCGTGAGCTGGGTGTGGACCCTGGCGACTTCCGCCTGTGGGTCTGTCTGCACGAAGAGACCCACCGGGTGCAGTTCACCGCCGTCCCCTGGCTGCGTGACCACATCGTCTCCCAGGCTCGGACGCTCACCGTCGACCTGGTGCCTGACCCCGACCAGCTCGGCGAGAAGCTGGTGGAGATCGCCCGCCGGCTCCCCGAGGCGCTCAGCAGCGGCGGCAGCGGTCTGGCGCACCTGTTCGCCACCCCGGAGCAGCGGGACACCATCGGCCGCCTCACGGCCGTCATGTCCCTGCTCGAGGGCCACGCCGACGTGGTCATGGACGATGTCGGCCCCAAGATCGTGCCCACCGTCGACGTCATCCGAGCACGGTTCGAGCAGCGCCGGGACGGCCTCGGCGGGGTCGACCGCATGCTGCGCCGGCTGCTCGGGCTCGAGGCCAAGCTGCGCCAGTACCGCGACGGCGCCGCCTTCGTCCGCAGGGTCACCGACCGGGTGGGCGTCGACGGGTTCAACGCCGTCTGGGCCTCGCCTGAGACCCTGCCGCTGCCCGCCGAGATCGAGGCACCGCTTCGCTGGGTCGCGCGGGTCCACGGCTAGCCGACTGGTCCGCCGTTGACCGCACCGCATCCAGCCGTCGCAGAGCTCCGCCTCGCCGTCCGGGGCGTCCTCGCCGAGCTCGCCGGCCCGGGCGCCGCCGCGCACCACGACTCGCCCAGCGCCACCAGGACCGATGCCTCGGCGCTGGTGCTGGTCGCCTGCAGCGGGGGCGCGGACTCGCTCGCGCTCGCCGCAGCGACGGGACACGAGGCGCCGCGGCTCGGCCTGCGGGCGGGTGCCGTGATCGTCGACCACGGCCTGCAGCCCCGCTCGGACGTGGTGGCCGCACGAACTGCGCAGACGTGCCTGGACCTCGGCCTCCAGCCCGTAGTGGTGCAGCGGGCCCGGGTGGACCGTGACGGCAGCGGCCCCGAGGCGTCGGCGCGACGGGCCCGATACGCCGCCCTGCTCGAGGTGGCGGCACGGCACGGCGCCCGGATGGTGCTGATCGCCCACACCCGCGACGACCAGGCCGAGCAGGTGCTGCTCGGCCTCGCCCGCGGCTCCGGGGCCCGCTCGCTCTCCGGTATGCCGCGCCGCCGCGGCCTGTTCCACCGACCACTGCTCGACGTGGGCCGGGCGAGCACCGAGGCGGCGTGCGCCGCCCTGGGCATCAGGCCTTGGCACGATCCCCACAACCTGGACCCGGCATACCGGCGGGTGAGGGCACGTCGGCTGCTCGCGTCGATGGAGGCCGAGCTCGGGCCCGGCATAGGGGAGTCCCTGGCGCGCTCGGCGGACCTGCTCCGCCAGGACAGCGAAGCCCTCGAGGCGATGGCAGACAGTGCCCGGACCGGGCTCGGTGACGGGCCGATCGACGTCGCTGCGATGGCCGCGCTCCCCGACGCGATCCGCACCCGGGTCTGGCGGGCCGTGGCGATCGAGGCCGGGTCGCCGGCCGGGTCGCTGTTCGCCGTCCACGTCCACGCCCTGGACGCCCTGGTGCAGCAGTGGCACGGGCAGGGCCCGCTGCAGCTGCCCGGGAAGGTGCAGGCCAGGCGGTGCGGGGCGCTGGTGCACCTTGAGCCGGGCGGTCCGCTTGAATAGGCGCACCCGGTCAGGTGGTCCCGCCCCGCCGGTCTCGGGCGGACCGTCGCTCGAGGTCCCGCCGGTGCCCGCCGGTGCTCGCCGATGCCCGCCGATGCTCAGGCCAAGAGACGAGGAGCTGGTCGTGGACGCTGCGCAGATGGGGGACGACCTGGAGCGGGTGCTGCTGACGCAGGACAGGATCCTGGCCCGGGTCGAGGAGCTGGCCGCGCAGATCTGGGCGGACTACGAGGGCAAGGACCTGGTCCTGGTGGGCGTGCTCAAGGGCGCGGTGATGGTGATGTCAGACCTGATGCGGGCGCTGCCGGGTACGGTCCCGATGGACTGGATGGCCATCTCCTCCTACGGCTCGGGCACCAAGTCCTCCGGCGTCGTGCGCATCCTCAAGGACCTCGACGCCGACATCACCGGACGGCACATCCTGATCGTCGAGGACATCGTCGACTCGGGCCTGACCCTGTCCTGGCTCCGGTCCAACCTGGCGTCCCGCGACGCCGCCTCGGTCGAGATCTGCACCCTCCTGCGCAAGCCGGACGCCAGCAAGGTGGAGGTGCAGGTCCGCTACGTGGGGTTCGACATCCCCAACGAGTTCGTCGTCGGCTACGGCCTGGACTACGCCGAGCGCTACCGCAATCTGCGCGACGTCGCCACCCTGGCGCCACACGTCTACCGGTGAGGTGGGTGCCCAGCAGCGCGTCTGCGGCGGTAAAGGGTGGAACACCCCGGTGGGCCCGCGCGTTGACCAGCAGGAATGCCGCGTCATCTGGCTGTCTGTGATGCGGTGTACCGTCATCAGAACGCCGCCGCGAGCGCCACCACTGCCGCGGACGACTCGGCCGAGCGATCAGGAGGGACGGGGCCGCACGGCCCCGAGTTACATGGACTGGAAGCGTATCGTTCGCACCCCCATGGTATGGGTGGTGCTGGTCGTCGGCATCGGCGTGCTGTTCGTGTCCCTGGGCGGCAACGGCGGCTACAGCCGCATCGACACCTCCGCCGCGGAGAGGCTGATCAGCGACGGCAAGGTCGACTCGGCCAAGTTCGTCGACACCGACCGCCTGGACCTGACCCTGAAGCCGGGCGAGACCTACACCGGCGGCGGTGTCACCAAGGCGAGCCGGGTCGAGACCTACTACGTCGAGGCCCGTGGGCCCGAGCTGGTCGGCCTGCTCAACGCCAACATCCCCCCGAGCGGCTACAACGACGCTCCGCCGCAGACCAACTGGTTCACCTCGCTGCTGTTCACGCTGCTGCCGTTCGTGCTGTTCCTCGGGCTGTTCTGGCTGCTGATGAGCCAGACCCAGGGCGGCGGCTCCAAGGTCATGAGCTTCGGCAAGAGCCGGGCCAAGCTGGCCAGCAAGGACATGCCCAAGGTGACCTTCGCCGACGTGGCGGGCGCGGACGAGGCGGTCGAGGAGCTTCAGGAGATCAAGGAGTTCCTGGCCGAGCCGGCCAAGTTCCTCGCCGTCGGCGCCAAGATCCCCAAGGGCGTCCTGCTCTACGGCCAGCCGGGCACCGGCAAGACCCTGCTCGCCCGCGCCGTGGCCGGCGAGGCGGGCGTGCCGTTCTACTCCATCTCCGGCTCGGACTTCGTCGAGATGTTCGTCGGTGTCGGAGCCTCCCGGGTCCGAGACCTGTTCGAGCAGGCCAAGTCCAATGCGCCCGCCATCGTGTTCGTCGACGAGATCGACGCCGTCGGGCGGCACCGCGGAGCGGGTCTTGGCGGTGGCCACGACGAGCGCGAGCAGACCCTCAACCAGCTCCTGGTCGAGATGGACGGCTTCGACGTCAAGACCAACGTCATCCTGATCGCCGCCACCAACCGCCCGGACATCCTCGACCCCGCCCTGCTGCGCCCGGGCCGGTTCGACCGCCAGATCGCGGTCGACGCGCCCGACATGCTCGGCCGCAACCGGATCCTGCAGGTGCACGGCAGGGGCAAGCCGCTGGCACCGGACGTGGACCTGCTCGCGGTCGCCCGGCGCACCCCTGGGTTCACGGGCGCCGACCTGGCGAACGTGCTGAACGAGGCTGCGCTGCTCACCGCCCGCACCAGCGGCAAGGTCATCACCAACGAGTCGCTCGACGAGGCCATCGACCGGGTGGTCGCCGGGCCGCAGAAGCGGACCCGGATCATGAGCGCCAAGGAGAAGAAGATCACGGCCTACCACGAGGGCGGCCACGCTCTGGTGGCCTCCGCGATGCGGCACACCGACCCGGTGACCAAGGTGACGATCCTGCCTCGTGGGCGGGCTCTCGGCTACACCATGGTGCTGCCGATCGACGACAAGTACTCCACCACCCGTAACGAGATCCTCGACCAGCTCTCGTATGCCCTCGGTGGCCGGGTGGCCGAGGAGATGGTCTTCCACGACCCCACCACCGGTGCCTCCAACGACATCGACAAGGCGACCAGCCTGGCCCGCAAGATGGTCACCCAGTTCGGCATGAGCGAGCGGGTCGGCGCGATCAAGCTGGGCCAGGAGCAGGGCGAGGTGTTCCTCGGTCGTGACATGGGCCACCAGCGCGACTACTCCGAGGAGCTCGCCGGCATCATCGACGAGGAGATCCGCCGGCTGATCGACGCGGCTCACGACGAAGCCTGGCACGTGCTCAACGACAACCGCGCCGTGCTGGATCACCTCGTCCTGGAGCTGCTGGAGAAGGAGACTCTCGGCAAGGACCAGCTGGCCGAGATCTTCAAGCCGATCGTCAAGCGCCCGGCCCGTCCCGTCTGGCTCTCCAGCGACCGGCGCTACGTCAGCGACCTGCCCCCGGTGCTGACGCCGGGCGAGCGGGCGGCCATGTCCAACGGGAGCGCCAACGGCCACAACGGCTACGGCCCTGCGCCGCAGGACAACACCGACGTCACCGAGGAGCACCCCGCGGCCGCGGTGATCGAGGTGCCCGAGGGTGGGTATGTCGACCCAGGCGCCCATTGACCTGCCCCGGATCGAGGCCGCTGTCCGTGAGCTGCTGCTGGCCATCGGGGAGGACCCGGAGCGCGAGGGGCTGACACACACTCCCGAGCGGGTCGCCCGTGCCTGCGTGGAGATGTTCTCCGGGATCGGCCAGGAGGCCTCCGACGTGCTGTCCACCGAGTTCGAGATCGGCCACAGTGAGCTGATCATGGTCCGCGACATCGAGCTCTACAGCACCTGCGAGCACCATCTGGTGCCGTTCCACGGAGTCGCGCACGTCGGCTACATCCCGGGTCACGACGGTCGGGTGACCGGGCTGTCCAAGCTGGCGCGGCTGGTGGACGTCTACGCCCGCCGGCCGCAGATCCAGGAGCGGCTCACCACCCAGATCGCCGACACGCTGGTCGAGCAGCTCAAGCCGCAGGGGGTGATGGTGGTGATCGAGTGCGAGCATCTGTGCATGTCGATGCGCGGGGTCCGCCGTCCCGGTGCCCGCACGATCACCTCCGCGGTCCGGGGACAGCTGCGCGACCCCGCCACCCGCGCCGAAGCCATGGGCCTGGCGCTCGGTGGGCGCCGACGATGACCGGGTCGAGGCGCGACCGGTGAGCGGGCGGTGACCGGGCAGGTTCCCCTGCACCGCTCCTCACCCGTGTCCGCAGTCCTCACCGGGCTGGCGACTCGGCAGAGCAAGGTCCCCCGGGTGCTTGGGGCGCTCACCTACCTCGTCGGCTTCATCGACATCGCCAGCGGACTGACCAGGGGGTGGCGGCACCGGCTGCACCCGCTCGCCGACGCGGTTCCGGGGGCCGTCGGCAACGCCGCCTCTGCCCTCACCGTGGTGCTCGGCATCCTCCTGCTGCTGCTGGCCCACGCCCTGCGTCGACGCAAACGCCGCGCGTGGCGGGCCGTCGTCTTCCTGCTGAGCTTCAGCGTGCTGTTGCACGTCGTCAAGCTGGAGCCGCTGGCCACGCTCGGGTCGGCGCTCGTCCTGGCGGTCGTGCTGGTCTACCGGAAGCAGTTCTACGCCCTCGGGGATCCGACCACGCGCTGGCTGGCTGTCCGGCTCTTCTTCACCCTCACCGCCATCAGCGTCGGCCTGGGCCTGTTCGTCATCTGGCTGCGCCGCGCCGAGGTGGTCGGGGGCCCGCCGTCGTGGACCGACACGGCATACCAGGTGCTGGCCGGGTTGGTCGGCACCGACGGGCCGCTCACCTTCAAGCCGGACCGCACCGGGGACGTGATCGGTGCCATCCTGCTCGGGCTGGGGCTGATGACCTCGCTGACCAGCATCTACCTGTTCCTGCGTCCCTCGGAGCCGCACCCCTCACTGACCGACGACGACGAGGCGGGGATGCGCCTGCTGCTGTCGCGGCACCCCGACTCGCTGGGCTACTTCAACCTGCGCCGCGACAAGAGCGTGGTCTGGTCCGACACCCGCAAGGCGGCGATCGCCTACCGCGTGGTGTCCGGGGTGATGCTGGCCAGCGGCGACCCGCTCGGCGACCCGGAGGCGTGGCCGGGGGCGATCGAGAACTTCCTGGCCCAGTCGGAGGCACACGCCTGGGCCCCTGCGGTCCTGGGATGCTCCGAGCATGCCGGCATCGTGTGGTGCCGGGAGACCGGGTTCAGCGCGCTGGAGCTCGGCGACGAGGCGGTGGTCGACGCCAGGAGCTTCTCGCTGGAGGGCAGGGCGATGCGCAACGTGCGGCAGATGGTCAAGCGGGTCGGGCGCGCCGGCTACGCCACCGAGGTCATGCGCTCGCGCGACGTGCCCGGCAGCGAGCGCCAGCGGGCGATCCGCGACGCCGCGGCATGGCGCGGCACCGAGACAGAGCGGGGCTTCTCCATGGCGCTGGACCGGCTGGTCGACCCGCGCGACCCCGACGCCGTCTTCGTGGTCGCGCGCCAGGACGGGCTGACCCGTGCCTTCCTGCAGTTCGTCCCGTGGGGGCCGCGGGGCATGTCGCTCGACGTGATGCGCCGGGACCGGACTGCCGAGCCCGGAGTCAACGAGCTGATGATCGTCGACGCCCTGCGTGCCGCACGCGGGCTGGGCGTCGACGAGGTCTCGCTCAACTTCGCCGCCTTCCGGTCGGCCCTGGAGCGCGGGGAGCGGCTGGGCGCGGGGCCGTTCCTGCGAGCCTGGCGCCGGGTGCTGTTGCTGGCCTCGAGATGGTTCCAGATCGAGAGCCTGTACCGGTTCAACGCCAAGTTCCAGCCCCAGTGGACGCCTCGCTTCATCGTCTACCCCGGCACCCGTGACCTGCCCCGGATCGCGATCGCCGCCCTGGAGGCCGAGGCCTTCCTCACCTGGCCCAAGCTGCACCTGCTCAGCGGACGCCACTGATGAGCGAGCCTGCCGGCCCCCTGGTGATGGGAGTCGTCAACGTGACGCCCGACTCGTTCAGCGACGGCGGGCTCTGGGTGGAGCCCGACCGGGCCGTCGCGCACGCCCTTCTCATGCTGGAGCAGGGAGCCGACCTGGTGGACGTCGGCGGTGAGTCGACCCGGCCGGGCGCCGACCGGGTCAGTGCGGACGAGGAGAGGCGCAGAGTGCTACCCGTCATCGCCGCGCTGGCGGCCCGGGGGGCCACGGTCTCGGTGGACACGATGCGCGCGGGCGTCGCCGTGGAGGCGATCGGGGCCGGTGCCGTGATCGTCAACGACGTCAGCGGCGGTCTCGCCGACGCCGACATGGTCGGTGTCGTCGCCGAGGCCGGGGTCCGGTTCGTGGTCATGCACTGGCGGGGCCACAGCCGGGACATGCAGACGCGAGCGGTGTACGCCGACGTCGTCGCGGAGGTGTGCGACGAGCTCGCCTCGCGCGTCGAGGCGCTCACGTCGGCAGGCGTTGCTCGAGAGCAGGTTGTCGTGGACCCGGGCTTCGGGTTCGCGAAGTCGGCGGAGCACAACTGGTCGCTGCTGCGGCACCTGGACTCCATCACCGCGCTGGGCCTGCCCGTACTGGTCGGTACGTCGCGCAAGAGCTTCCTCACCCGGGTCGGCCTGACCTCTGCCCAACCGGCCCGGCCGCCGGACCAGCGCGACGCCGCGACGGCGGCGACGACGGTGCTCGCGGCACAGGCCGGCGTGTGGGCGGTGCGGGTGCACGACGTTCCGGCCACGAGGAGCGCCCTCGGGGTCGTCGCCGCGGTGGCGGACGCCCCATGACGTCTCCCGTGGCTCCCGCGGCCGGCGCGGCCAGCGCGGCCGGCGCGGCCGGCGCGGCGGCGCCGGCCGACCCCACCGCTGACCGGATACGGCAGAGCGACACCATCGTGCTGACCGGGGTCCGCGCCCGGGGACACCACGGCGTCCTGCTGGACGAGCGCCAGCACGGCCAGGTGTTCGTGGTCGACCTCACGCTGGAGCTGGACCTGCGCGAAGCCGGGGCAAGCGACGACCTCGCCGACACGGTCAGCTACGCCGAGGTGGCCGCCGAGGCAGTGGCCGTCATGCAAGGACCGCCCGCCAACCTGATCGAGACCGTGGCCGAGCGCATCGCGGCGGCCGCGCTGCTCCACTACCGCGTCCAGGCGGTCGAGGTGACGGTGCACAAGCCTGAGGCACCCGTAGGCGTGCCGTTCGGCGACGTGTCGGTGCGGGTGCGCCGCGTGCGGGACGTCCCCGTCGTGATCGCCCTCGGAGCCAACGAGGGCAGTCCCGCGGAGGTGCTGGCGACGCTCACCTCTGCGGTGCGCCATCTCGGCGCCGTGGACGGGCTGACGCTGCGGCAGGTCTCGCGGTTGTTCCGCACCCGTGCTGTCGGCGGACCCGTGCAGCCGGACTACCTCAACGCGGTGGTCCTGGGATCCACCCGGCTCCCGCCCGAGGCGCTGCTGCGTGAGCTGCACGCAGTCGAGGCGCGGCACGGTCGGGCGCGAGTGGTGCGATGGGGTGCACGAACGCTCGACCTCGACCTGATCCAGTACGGCGACCCGGCCGCCGGCACTGACGTGGTCAGCTCTGCTGACGGGCTCGCCCTGCCTCATCCGCGGGCGGCCGAGCGGGCCTTCGTGCTCAGGCCCTGGCTCGACGCCGACCCGCAGGCGCGTCTTCGGCACGGCTCTGGCGTGCGGGCGGTGAGCGAGCTGTTGAGGGACCTGGACGACGGCGACAGCGACAGGGGTGACGGCGGGGTCGGAGCCCCTGACGGTGTGCGCGCGGGTCCAAACTGGAGCCCGCGATGGTGAACGCCGGGCGCGGCGTCACCCTGGCGCTGGTCGGCACCGTGGCCGCAGTGGTGGCTCTGGTGGCCTTTGCCGGGCTCCGCTTCTGGGTTGGCGGCGGTCACAGCGGTCCGGAGGTCTCCTGGGGCGGTGCGGTGCTGCTGCTCTGCATGGCGGTGGGTGTCTACGTGCTGGGGCTGCCGGTGCGCCGGTACCTGCTCGGCCGACCGAACGCGAGGGGACGCCGCCCGATGACCGCTCTGCGCGCCTGGCGCACGCTGGTGCTGGCGCAGGCAGCAGCGCTCACCGGTGCGGCCGCCAGTGGTTGGTACCTCGCCCAGGGGCTCGTGCTGCTGCCCAACCTGGACGTCCCGACCGTCCGCAGCCAGGGCCTGCGCGTGCTGGCGCTCCTGGTCGGCGCGGTGGCGATCGTCGTAGCGGGCCTGCTGGTGCAGCGGATGTGCCGGCTCGACGACGACGACGGCCCCTGAGCAGACGCCGGCCGCATCCGGCCGGATCTAACAGGTCGCGACGGGCTGGCTGACGGTTCGCTGCGGGGCGGCCGCGTCGGGCTCACTTGTCCACGTCCCCCACGACGAAGAATATCGAGCCCAAGATGGCGACCATGTCGGAGATGAGGTTGCCCGGCAGCAGCCGGGCGAGCACCGAGACGTTGTTGAACGAGGCCGAGCGCAGCTTGAGCCGCCAGGGGGTCTTGTCACCGCGGGATACCAGGTAGTAGCCGTTGAACCCGAGCGGGTTCTCGGTCGCGACGTAGATGTCCCCCTCGGGGATCCGCAGCATCTTGGGCAGCTTGACGTTGATCGGCCCCTGGGGCAGCGAGCCCAGCACGCGCAGGCAGTGCTCGGCGAGGTCGAGGCTGACGTGCACCTGCTCGAGCAGCACCTCCAGCCGAGCCAGGCAGTCTCCCGCCGTGCGGGTCACCACCCGGCCCGGTCCGCCTGGGCCGAACAGCTCGGCGTAGGCGAGGTAGGGCTCGTCCCTTCGCAGGTCCAGGTCCACCCCGCTGGCTCGGGCGATCGGGCCTGAGACGCCGTACGCCGCGACCATCGCCGGCGAGAGCACCCCGACCCCGCGGGCGCGGGCGCGCACGATCTCGTTGCCGACGATCAGGCTCTCCAGGTCGGGCAGCCGGCGCCGGACGGCGCCGATGGCGCCGGCGACCCGGCCGAGCCACCCGGCGGGCAGGTCCTCCTTCAGCCCGCCCACCCGGTTGAACATGTAGTGCATCCGGCCCCCGGACGCCTCCTCCATCACCGCCTGCAGCTCCTCCCGCTCGCGGAAGGAGTAGAAGATCGGCGTGATCGCGCCGAGCTCCAGCGGGTAGGAGCCGAGGAACATCAGGTGGTTCAGCACACGGTTCAGCTCGGCCAGCAAGGTGCGCGCCCACACCGCCCGGACCGGCACCTCCATGCCCAGCATGGTCTCGGCCGCGATCACCACGCCCAGCTCGTTGCCGAACGCCGAGAGCCAGTCGTGACGGTTGGCGAGCACGATGATCTGACGGTAGTCGCGGACCTCGAACAGCTTCTCCGCGCCGCGGTGCATGTACCCGATGATCGGCTCAGCGGTGACGATCCGCTCGCCGTCGACCACCAGCCGCAGCCGCAGCACCCCGTGCGTCGCCGGGTGCTGCGGCCCGATGTTGAGCACCATGTCGGCCGTCGCCAGGCCGCCGGCACCCATGCCCACCGTCAGCTGGGTCAGCTCGCGCGGCGCCGACTCCGCAGCGGGGCTCATGCGGGCAGTCTGCCAGTCGGCGGGTGCACCCTGCTGATCGCCCAGGACAGCTCCCCCAGCCCGCCCCGCGCCAGCAACGCCGTCTCCGCGAAGGACCGCGCCAGGCCCCCCAGGTATGACGCGGGGTCCGCCCGTGAGAGGGCGCGGTCCGGGAGCGTGCCGCGAACACCCAGCTCCCGCAGCATGGCTCGCTGGTCTCGGACCTCATCGGCGCCGAGCGAGTCCATCGCCACGTGGGCGGTCAGGTCGCTGGAGCCGTCGGGGACCGGGGCCACCTGCACCCCGTCCCGGAAGCCGGTCAGCGTGCCGGCCGCTGGTCGTGCCGCCGCGGTGTGCCCGTAGTCGACCGCCGCCACGAGCGAAGGCCCAAGCCGGTCGAGCGCCGACACGGCGGCGACGAGCCCCTGCCATGCCGCGTCCCGGGAGCGGCCCACCTCGACCCGGTCGCCGGGCCGGCACCGGTCCATCGGCCAGTGACGCTCGCACCACCGCAGGTCCGCCTCCGTCAGCGGGTCCGCGAGGCGCTCCGCGCCGGTCCGGGGCTGCACCTGCACCGTACGCAGCACGAGGTGGTCGTCGAGCTCGGCGACGGTGCACGGCACGACGTCGAGCCACTCGTTGGCCATGACGAGCGTGCCTCCGGCAGCCGCACACCCGCTCGCGCCCAGAGCCCCGCCCAGGTCGCCTGGGACCCCCGGTCCGCCTCCAGCCTGGACCCAGCGGACCGGGTCGGGCAGGGCGTGCGGGCGTGCCACGACGTCGACGCCGACGCAGGACAGGTCCGGCGCCAGCCGGTGCATCCGCGTGACGAGCTCGCCTCTGCCGCACGCGAAGTCGACGAACGACGTCAGCCCCTCACGCCGGGCCAGCTCCACCAGGGCACCCGCGAGCACCTCACCGACCATCGGGATGCCCTGCGACGAGGTGGCGAAGGAGCCGGCGGGCCCTGCAGCCGAGCGGTAGAAGCCGGACCCGCCATACAGGGCCTCAGCCCAGGCATCCGCCCAGTCGACCCAGCCACCGGCGGGGGGCCGGTGAGCCTGGCCCGGGGTCACTGCCGATAGCCCGCCAGGAACTTCTCCAGCCGACCGATCGCGTCCTCCAGGTCGGCGACCGGCGGCAGTGTGACGAGCCGGAAGTGGTCCGGGCGGACCCAGTTGAAGCCGGTGCCCTGCACGATCAGCAGCTTCTGGTCCAGGAGCAGGTCCAGCGCGAACCGCTGGTCGTCCACGATCGGGTGCACCGCCGGGTCCAGTCGGGGGAACAGGTAGAGCGCACCGTCCGGTCTGGTGCACGACACGCCGGGGATCTGGGTGAGCAGGTCGTAGGCGACGTCGCGCTGCTCGCGCAGCCGGCCGCCCGGCAGGACCAGGTCGTTGATGCTCTGGTGACCGCCGAGAGCCGTGGCGATGGCGTGCTGCGAGGGCACGTTCGGGCACAGCCGCATGTTGGCCAGGATGTCCAGCCCCTCGACATAGCTCCGGGCCTGCGCCTTCGGCCCGGACAGCCCCATCCAGCCGCTGCGGAACCCGGCCAGCCGGTAGGCCTTGGACAGCCCGTTGAACGTCAGGCACAGCAGGTCGGGCGCGAACGACGCGGTGCTGGTGTGCGTCGCGTCGCCGTACAGGATCTTGTCGTAGATCTCGTCGGACATGACCACGAGGTCGTGCCGCCGGGCCAGGTCCGTCATCGCCGCGAGGACCTCGTCGGGGTAGACCGCGCCGGTCGGGTTGTTGGGGTTGATCACGACCAGTGCCTTGGTCCGGTCGGTGATCTTGGCCGCGAGGTCGCCCAGGTCGGGCCACCAGCCCGCGTGCTCGTCGCACAGGTAGTGGACCGGACGCCCGCCTGCGAGGCTGACCGCTGCGGTCCACAGCGGGTAGTCGGGGGTCGGGATGAGCACCTCGTCGCCGTTGTCGAGCAGCGCCTGCAGTGCCATGACGATCAGCTCGCTGACGCCGTTGCCGAGGTAGACGTCCTCCACGTCCACGCCGTCGACGTGCTTGTGCTCGAAGTACTGCGCCACCGCGCGCCGGGCCGAGAGCAGGCCCTTGCTGTCGCTGTAGCCCTGCGAGGCGGGGAGGTTGCGGATGACGTCGACGAGCACCGCCTCGGGAGCCTCGAACCCGAAGGGGGCGGGGTTGCCGATGTTGAGCTTCAGCACCCGGTGGCCCTCGTCCTCCAGCCGTTTGGCCTGCTCGAGCACCGGCCCGCGGATGTCGTAGCAGACGTCGGAGAGCTTGCTGGACTGGGTCACCTCACGCATGGGTCCACCTTGCCACCTCCACCGCCTGGTGCCGCGTAGCGTTCCGCGGGTGAGCACCGCACCTCGGGAGCATCAGCGCCCCGCGCGCCTCGACGTCGGCGTGGTCGGCTGCGGCAAGGTCGGAGCCGTGCTCGGCGCCGCGCTGCAGCGCGCCGGCCACCGGGTGGTCGCCGTGTCCGGGGTGAGCGAGGCGTCCCGGGAGCGGGCGCGGACGATGCTGCCCGGCATACCCGTCCAGCCGGTCGAGCAGGTGGTGGAGCGCGCCGAGCTCGTGCTGCTGACCGTCCCCGACGACGCGCTGCCCGCCCTCGTGGTCGGGCTGACCGCGACCGGCACCTGGCGCGCCGGCCAGCTGGTGGTGCACGCCTCAGGGCGCTACGGCATCGAGGTCCTGGCACCTGCCCTGAGCGGCCACGTGCTCACGCTGGCGCTGCACCCGGTCATGACATTCACCGGGACTGCGATGGACCTGACCCGCCTGGCCGACTGCTGCTTCGGGGTCACCGCGCCGGACCCGCTGCGCGCGGTCGCCGAGGCCCTGGTGGTGGAGATGGGCGCTGAGCCGGTGTGGGTGGACGAGCAGAGCAGGGCGCGGTATCACGCCGGGCTGTCCCACGGCGCCAACCACCTGGTCACGCTCGTCGCGCAGGTCCTGCAGATCCTCGGCTCGGCCGGGGTGCAGGACCCGCGTCGCCTCGTGGGGCCGCTCCTCGGTGCGGCCCTGGACAACGCCCTGCGCCTGGGCGACGCCGCGCTGACCGGGCCGGTGGCACGCGGCGATGCCGGTACGGTGAGCGCTCACCTTCGAGAGCTGAGCGACGAGACCCCAGACGTGCTGCCCACCTACCTCGCCCTCGCCCGGGCAACGGCCGAGCGTGCCCTGGCCAGCGGGCGGCTGCGCGCCGCGGAGGCCGAGCCGTTGCTGGAGATCCTCGCCGAGCGGGACCGGCCCCGGTGAGCCACCGGTCCCAGCCGCGGCAGGTCCGGGAACGGGAGCCCCGGGAGCCGCGGGAGCCCCCGCAACCTCGGGAACCGCGGGTGGCCCGCACCCGCCGGGAGCTGGCCGAGGCCAGGGCGACCCTCGGACCGGGAGCCGTCGGCGCCGTGATGACCATGGGCGCCCTGCACGCAGGTCACGTGCGGCTGATCCGGAAGGCCCGGGAGGACAACGCCCACGTCGTGGTCACCATCTTCTTGAACCCGCTGCAGTTCGGGCCGCACGAGGACCTGTCCCGCTATCCCCGCACCGTCGACTCCGACCTGGACCTGTGCACCCGGGAGGGAGCCGACGTCGTCTTCCTACCGACCCCGGACGTGATCTACCGCGACGGTGACCCGAGCGTCCGGGTCGACGCGGGCGCACTCGGCGCGGTGCTGGAGGGCCAGGCCCGTCCGGGGCACTTCGACGGTGTGCTGACCGTGGTGGGCAAGCTGCTGCACCTCACCGGCGCCGACCGCGCCTACTTCGGGCAGAAGGACGCCCAGCAGCTGCTGTTGATCAGCCGGATGGTTCGTGACCTCGACTTCCCGGTGCAGGTGCTGTCCGTGCCGACGGTCCGCGAGGACGACGGGCTGGCCCTCAGCAGCCGCAACACCTACCTCACCTCCTCGGACCGGCAGGTCGCGCTGGCGCTCTACCGCGCCCTGCAGGCGGGTGCCTCCGCCGCGACCGAGGGACCCTCGGCCGTCCGCCGCGCCGCACGAGCGGTGCTCGTGCTGGAGCCCCTCGTGCTCGTGGACTACCTGGTGCTCGTCCACCCCTGGACGCTGCAGGACGTGCCGGAGTGGTACCGCGGCGAGGCGCTGCTGGCCGTCGCCGGGCGGGTGGGCACCACCCGGCTGATCGACAACGCCCCGGTCGTCGTCGGACCGGGCGGCGGCCCCCGCGAGGTCTCCTCCATCGAGGCCGGCGTGGGGAGCGACGGCAGGCGGCCGGAGGGCACCGGTCAGCCGGACTCGGCCGGGTCGGAGCGGCGGCGGGCGCGGTAGCACGAGGTCGTCATCGGAGTCTCGACCAGGCCGTCCGGCCCGGCTGCTGCCCGGGCCACCTCTCGGACCTTCTGCAGGATCTGCTCCCGGTCGCTGGACACCGCCACGAACGACCAGGTGCCGGCGTGCCGGACGAGGTCCTCGACGCTCTGCCGGAGGACGAACCGCAGCAGGGTGGTCTCGGGCGGGTCGAACGCGGTGGAGAGGACGGGACTCTCCAGATCCTCGCCCTCGCGCTCGGAGCGGCGCACCACCCTGGACAGCTCGCGGGCCCAGGGCACGCTCTCCTCGCGGTGGTGCCAGGCCAGGCCCAGCTCGCCACCGGGTCGCAGCACCCGCGCGCACTCACGCTCGGCCGCCTGCTGGTCGAACCAGTGCCATGCCTGCAGCGCGACCACCGCGTCGACGCTCCGGTCCGCCAGAGGCAGCCGCTCGGCTTCCCCGGCGCGCACGTCGACCCGCGCCGCAACGCGGGTAGGGAGGGCCGCCAGCGACTCCTGGAGCCTGGCTCGCATGCCCGCCGACGGCTCCACCGCGACGACGGCGTGGCCGAGCTCGGCGAGCGTCCGTGTGCCCTTGCCGGTGCCCGCGCCGATGTCGAGCACCCGTAGGCGCCTGCCGGCGGGCGGCGAGCCGAGCAGCCACTCCAGCGTGGCCGGCGGCCACTCGGGGCGCACCGAGTCGTACTCGCCGGCGGCCACGTGCCGTTCTCGCGTCCCACCGAAGGCCGTCCGCCGGGTCTCGTAGAAGTCCGTGCGCTCGTCCCCGGCGGTGTCCCCGGCGGTGTCCCCGGCGGTTTCCCCGGCGGTGTCCCGGCACGGGCCTTGGTCGGTGCCGTCACTCATGGTCCCGACGGTACCGGCGCCCCCCGCGGCACTGGCTACTCTGGCCCGATGCACGACGCCCCCAGCCACACCGAGCCGGTCCAGGCCACCGACGGGGCCACTCCGGTGCAGGACGGCGGTGCAGGGATCTCCGAGCAGATGAGGGTGCGGCTCGAGAAGCGTGCCCGCCTGCTGGCCGAGGGCCGGGAGCCGTATGTCGCGAGCGTCCCCGTGACGCACAGCCTGGGCGCCGTCCGTGCTGCGTACGGCGGGCTGCAGCCTGGGGAGGAGACCGACGAGCAGGTCGGTGTCGCCGGCCGCGTGGTGCTCATCCGCAACACCGGCCGGCTGTGCTTCGCCACGCTGCAGGCGGGTGAGGGCACCCGGCTGCAGGCGATGCTCAGCGTCGCTGCCACCGGTCAGGACGCCCTGGCGCGGTGGAAGGCCGACGTCGACATCGGCGACCACGTGTTCGTCCACGGCACGGTGCTGTCCAGCAGGCGGGGCGAGCTCTCGGTGCTGGCTGACGAGTGGCAGATGGTGTCCAAGGCGCTGCGGCCGCTGCCCAACCTGCATCATGAGCTCTCCGACGAGGTGCGTGTCCGCCAGCGCTACGTGGACCTCATCGTCCGCCAGGAAGCCCGCGACATGGTCCGCAAGAGGGCCGACGTGCTTCGCTCCCTGCGAGCCACCCTGGATGCGGCGGAGTTCATCGAGATCGAGACGCCGCAGCTGCAGCTGGTCCACGGTGGAGCGGCCGCGCGGCCCTTCTCGACGCACCTGGCCGCGTTCGACATACCGATGACCCTGCGCATTGCGCTGGAGCTCTTCCTGAAACGCGCCGTCGTCGGCGGGGTCGAGCGGGTCTACGAGATCGGCAAGAACTTCCGCAACGAGGGGATCGACTCCACCCACAGCGCCGAGTTCACGATGCTGGAGTTCTACCAGGCCTACGGCGACCAGTTCACCGCCGCGCAGATGACGCGGGAGCTCATCCTGGGGGCAGCGGAGGCTGCCGGCGCGGGGACCTCGCTGGTCGACTACCGGGGCAACGAGATCGAGCTCAGCGGGCAGTGGCGCTGGCTGCCGATCCTCGACGCGGTCTCCGACGCGGTAGGGGAGCAGGTGAGGGTTGCGGGCGACGACCACGACCCCGACGCGGTCCGGCGACTGCAGCGGCTGGCTGCTGCCCGGGACATGGCGGTCCAGCCGCACTGGGGTGTCGGCGAGATCATCGTCGAGCTGTACGAGCAGCTGGTCGAGCACACCCTGATCCAGCCCACCTTCGTCTGCGACTACCCGGAGTCGGTCCGGCCGCTCGCCCGCGGCCACCGGTCCGCACCCGGACTGGTCGAGGCGTGGGACCTCATCCTGGGCGGGGTGGAGCTGGCCCCCTCCTACACCGAGCTGGTCGACCCGGTCATCCAGCGTGAGCGGCTGACGGAGCAGTCGCGACGCGCTGCCGGGGGCGACCCCGAGGCGATGCGGCTGGACGAGGACTTCCTGCGCGCGCTGGAGTACGGCGCCCCGCCGATGGGAGGCACGGGCATGGGCGTGGACCGGCTTATGATGCTGCTCACCGGCAAGCCCATGCGCGAGGTGATCCTCTTCCCGATGGTCCGGCCGGAATAACGAAAACAACATTCCGACTATCGCGTTGGTAGTGGATCTCCACGTTCACCGGCATCACACGGTATATGGCACGCTTTCAGCTACGGGACGGCAGGGATGACTCACAGCGTCGAGATGGTACTGGCGGCACTGCTGCCGACCGTTGGCGTTGCCTTCCTCTTCTACATCGTGATCAAGGCGATCGTGGAGGGCGACCGCCGGGAGCGTCTCGCTCACTCCCAGTGGGAGGCCGAGCAGGACGCGTTGGCGAAACCTCCGGCAGAGCCTCGCCCGCCCGTTTAAGCCCTCGTTTAGCCCGCAGAACGTCGGCCCCGTTTAGCGCATTTGCGCGCGGGTCTTATCTGCCGCAATACTGGTCTTTATCGCGATCACCTCGGGGGCGCAGCGGCAATTGCTGCGGGCCATTCGACCTTCATTCTGGTCGCGGATTCAATTACCGAACAGGAGACATTCAGTGGCTCAGCGTGTGAAGGTGCTTCTCGTGGACGATATCGACGGAGAGGACGCGGTGGAGACCGTCTCGTTCGCCCTCGACGGGGTCTCCTATGAGATCGACCTCTCGGACGGCAATGCCCGCAAGCTCAGGGACCAGATGGCGTCGTGGACCGGACATGCGCGCCGCTCCGGTGGCCGGAAGTCCAGCCGGCGCCGCCCGGAGGGCAGGTCCAGCCGCGAGGACCTGTCCGCCGTGCGTGACTGGGGCCGCAAGAACGGTTTCACCGTCAGTGACCGAGGCCGCGTGCCCGCCGACCTGCAGGCTGCCTACGACAAGGCGAAGGGTTGACCGTCGGCAGCAGGGCAGCGCTGCGGCAGTGATCGACCGGGCCATGGACCCGCCGCCAGGCCCCACCACAGCACAGCGAGCGATCCTGGCCGACCAGGTGTCGGCGCGGCTGGGCTGGCTGGGGGTGGGGTTCGGGGCGGGGCCATGGCCGTCGCTGCCGGAGCTGTGGTCGACGGCAGACATCACCGACGCTCAGCGCGCGGGCCTGGACCCCACGCTGCGCTGGCGTGAGGGCCTGACCGCCGCGGCAGCCAGGACGTATGGTGCAGCGCCGCCTCCCGCCTACGCCGCGACCTTCGTGCTGCAGTGGCTCGCCCAGCTGATCGCCTATCCGGCTGCGCATGTCGCGGCCCTCTCGCCCTGGGTGCTCGACTGCTCCGCCGCTCCCGTGCGGTTCGAGCTCGACCCGGTCTGGTGGTCGCCGCGCCGCGTCGTCTTCGCTGCGGACGCGCTGCGGCCCGAGCCCGTCGCTGACCGGCGCTGGTCCCGGACCGAGGCGGCATTCAGCGACCTCGCGGCGCGGCTGGCGCTGGGCTACGCGCCCGGCGTGAAGATGAGCTCGCGGCAACGGCTCGGCTCGGTCCGCGACATGTGGCGGGCCGCCTGCCGGGAGGCGGGCGGTCCGCCACATGCCGGGGGAGCGGACTGGCGCGAGTCGTGCTGCTTCATCTTCGTGCTCCCTGGCGCCAGCGAGTGCGCTGCCTGCCCGCGGCTGCGCGGGCTCGGACGTCGTCGACCCGGACGTGACCCAGACCTGGCCTAGGCGCCGTCCGTGGCCTGCTGGGCGGCCGCCGCCGCGGGCTGCTCGGCCCGCTGGCCCTGGGTGCTGAGCGTGCCACCCGCGCTCTCCAGGTGGGCCCGGATGAACCAGTGGAACTGCTCCAGCTGCTCGAGCTGGCCGATCAGCATGTCCTGGGTCACCGGGTCCAGGTCCTCGGTGGCGTCCATTGCCTTGCGGTGGTCGGTCACGACGCCCTGGTAGACCATCTCGAGGGCGCCCAGGTGCTCCTGCGTGCCCGCTCGGGCCAGCGAGTAGTCGTCCCAGCCGCGTGCCGCGACCAGCGCGCCGGGAGTCCCGATGGGCGATGCACCGAGGGTCGCGATGCGCTCGGCCGTCGCGTCGACCATCAGCCGCACGGCGTCGACCTGCGGGTCGAGCATCTCGTGCACCCCGATGAAGTTGGGGCCGACGACGTTCCAGTGCACGTGCTTCAGGGTCAAGGCCAGGTCGTTGAGGGCGTTGAGCCGGTCCTGCAGGATGGCGGCCACCTCACCGCCGTCGTGGGTGGACATCCCGGGCACGGTGAACGAGGGTTCGGTGCGGCCGGCGGCCGTCTTGGGCGTGGTGGTTGTCATGGTCCCGACGGTACCGGGACGTCCGGGCGCCGCGGCGTCACCCCTGCAGCAGCTGGGCGAACAGGTCGCCGTCCGCCCGGAGCCGGTCCAGCACCTCCTCCAGCAGCAGCTGGCGCAACGCGTCCGGGCGCTCGGCCCCGCGCTCCACCTCCTGCCAGGTCCGCGGCGCGGCGACGAACGGCGCGTCCCGCCCGCGCAGGGAGTACGGCGCAATCGTGGTCTTCGCGGCGGTGTTCTGGCTCCAGTCCAGCAGCACCTTGCCGGGACGCAGCGACTTGGTCATCTTCCAGACCACCCGGTCGGGGCGGCTGCGGGTGAGCTCCTGGGCGATTCCTCGGGCGAGCTCGCGGATCTGGTCGGCGTCCCGTGTCCCGTCCACCCGCGCATACAGCTGCATGCCTTTGCTCCCGCTGGTGACCGGCGCGGACGGCAGGCCCATCGCGGCCAGCCGGTCCCGCACGACCAGCGCCAGCTCCGCGCACTCGTGCAGGCCGGCGGGGGCACCGGGGTCGAGGTCGATGACCAGCCGGTCGGGGTTGCGTGGCCGACCGCGCCGGTCGAGCTGCCACTGCGGTACGTGCAGCTCCAGCGAGGCGAGGTTGACCAGGTAGGTGAGTGCGGCGGTGCTCTCGACCAGCGGGTAGCGGATACGGTCCCCGCCCCCCCGGGAGCCGCTGGACTCCAGCTCGGCGAAGCGCAGCCAGGGCGGCGCACCCGAGGGCAGGTTCTTCTCGAAGAAGGACGGGCCGGCGACGCCGTGCGGCCAGCGGATCCGGGTCACCGGGCGGCCGGCCAGGTGCGGCAACAGGGTCGCGGCGACCCGGGCGTAGTAGTTCAGGACCTCGCCCTTGGTCGTCTCGGTGGCGGGGTAGAGCACCTTGTCCAGGTTGCTCACCCTCAGCTGGCGGCCGTCCACCTGCACCGTCACGCTCTGCTCAGCCGGCACGCTCAGATCCCTTCGCCTGGCGCGCCCGGCTCGTGCAGGTCTCCCGGGCTCAGGTCCGTCCGCACGCCCTGGTACGACGGCTGGCGCAGCCTGCCTCCCGCGGTCCCGCCCAGCGAGCGCACCTCCACGACCAGCTCCGGTCTGAGCCAGATGGCGCCCGTGGCGTCCACGCGGGGCACCGGGTCGGCGAACGGGCTGGCCGTCGACCTCAGCGCCGCCAGCGTGCGCAGCAGATCCTGGCCGCGAGCGCCGGCCAGCCCGCTTCCGACCCGGCCGAGATAGGTCAGGCCCGCGCCGTCACGCCGGGGAACGCCCACAAGGAGCGCGCCCAGCCGGCCCTGGCTGTCGACCTCCAGGCGCCAGCCACCGACGACGACCGACCGGCTGCGGCGGTGCGGCAGCTTGCGCCAGTCGGGGCTGCGCCGCCCCGGCTGGTACGTCGAGGCCCGGCGCTTGCTGACGATGCCCTCCAGGCCCTGCTCGAAGGTCGCGGCGTGCAGCACGTCCCCGTCCTCGTAGGTCGGCGGCACCTGCCAGTGGGGGCCGGCGAGGGCAAGCCGGTCCAGCGTCGCGCGCCGTTCGTCGAGGGGACGGGAGGTGAGGTCCACGCCATACAGCCGCAGCACGTCGAAGGCCAGGTAGGTGACCGGCCTGGTGGCGGCGAGCGCACCGGCCCGGCCCGGGTCGCTGACGTGCATCCGCTCGGCCAGCGCGGCGAAGGACGGCAGGCCGGCGTCCAGAGCCACGACCTCGCCGTCCAGCAGCGTGTCCTCGTGCACGGCGGCCAGCGCGGCGAGCTCCGGGAAGCTCGCGGTCGCGTCATTCTCGTTGCGGGAGGTCAGCCGCAGGCCACCGGCGTGCACGTCGGCGAGGATGCGCATGCCGTCCCACTTGATCTCGTGCGACCACCCAGGTCCCGTCGGCACCCGTTCGCCCGGACTAGCCAGCATGGGGCGCATGGGTCCATCCTTGCCGAAGGGGCCGGAGGTAGGGACGTAGGCACCGGCCGGATGACCGGTGCGCGCCGACAAGCCGCGTGCCGCCTCGTGTGTCGCCGACGGGACGATGGGAAGGGGTGAGCCCGGTGCGGGCGATGTGGAAGGGCGCGGTCTCCTTCGGGCTGGTCAACGTGCCGGTCAAGCTGTACTCCGCTACCGAGAACCACGACGTGCAGTTCCGCCAGGTGCACCGCGAGGACGGTGGCCGGATCAAGTACCAGCGGACCTGCAGCATCGACGGTGCAGTGGTCGCCTACGACGACATCGCCAAGGGCTACGAGACGCAGGACGGCCAGATGGTCGTGCTCACCGACGAGGACCTGGCCGACCTGCCGGTCAGCAGTAGCCGGGAGATCTCGGTGGAGAAGTTCGTCCCCAGCGACCAGATCGACCCGCTGCTGCTGGACAAGTGCTACTACCTCGAGCCGGAGAAGCAGGCTGCCAAGCCCTACGCGCTGCTGCGGGACGCGCTGCGCCAGGCCGACCGGATGGCCGTCGTGACCGTCGCGATCCGGACCCGCCTCTCCATCGCGGTGCTCCGGGTCCGCGACGAGGTGATCGTGCTGCAGACGATGCTGTGGCCGGACGAGATCCGAGCCGCAGATCTGAATCTCGGCGGCGAGGTGGAGACCAAGCCGGCGGAGCTGGCGATGGCGGGCATGCTGGTCGAGTCGCTGGCCGGCGACTACGACCCCGGGGACTACGAGGACGACTACCAGCAGGCCGTGGAGTCGCTCGTGCGGGCCAAGCTGGCCGGGGGCGAGGTGCGCCAGCCGGCGCCGGCGGCCAAGGACACCTCCGGTGACGTGGTCGACCTCCTTGCGGCGCTGCAGCGCAGCGTCGAGCGGGCCAAGTCCTCGCGCGGCGAGCCGGTGGACCAGCCCCTCGCGGCGGACCAGGCGGCCGCTTCGGGGTCGGCTGCCACGACTGCCACCACGGCCGCCCGCACGACCCCGCCGCAGAAGGCCGCGCCGGCGAAGCGGGCCGGTGCCTCGAGGGCAACCGCCACCAAGGCCTCGGCAACCAGGACGGCGGGAACCACGACGTCGGCCGCCAAGTCGGCCGCGAAGACTTCGGCCGCCAAGTCGGCCCCGAAGACCTCGGCCGGCAGGACGGCAACGAAGAAGACCGCGGCCGGCAAGACCGCGACCGGCAAGACCGCGGCGAAGACCGCGGCGAAGAAGGCCTCGCCGACCCGGCGCGCGGACTCGGCGCGGACGCGGGCAGCCAGCTAGTCGATGCCCGAAGGACACACCCTCCACGCGCTGGCGGGCTCGTTGCAGCGTGCGTTCGCCGGACGCCCCGTAGCCGTGTCGAGCCCGCAGGCCCGGTTCACCGAGGGGGCGGCGGTCCTCGACGGCCGGGTACTGCACGAGGTGACCGCCTGGGGCAAGCACCTGTTCGCCGAGTTCGACGGCGAGGCCTGGCTGAACGTGCACCTCGGCATCAGCGGCAAGCTCTCGGTCAGCCGACACCACCTCACGCAGCAGCCCGACGGGCCGGTGCCCTGGCCGCCCCTGCGCAGCCCGTCGGTCCGTCTCCGGCTGCTCAACAGCGAGTGGGTAGGTGACCTCGTCGGCACCCAGTTCCTCTCGGTGCTCACCCCCGACGAGGTCGTGGCCATCCACCAGCGGCTCGGTCCGGACCCCTTGCGGCCCGACGCCGACCCTGCACTGGCCTGGTCCAGGCTCTCGCAGAGCAGCCGGTCGATCGCCGAGCTGCTGATGGACCAGAGCGTCGTGTCCGGGATCGGCAACGTCTACCGCTCCGAGCTGCTCTACCGGCACCGGGTCGACCCGTTCCGCCCGGGCCGCGAGATCCGGCACACGACCTGGACCTCGATCTGGCACGACGTCGTCGCGCTGATGCCACTCGGCGTGGCGGCCGGCCAGATCATCACCGTGGCAGACCAGGTGGAAGCCGCGACGGCCGAGCTGGCTGCGACCGGCACGGTCACGCCGCCACCCCGCCAGCACTACGTCTACAAGCGCACCGGAGAGCCGTGCCTCGTGTGCGGGTCCCGCGTGCGGACCACGGTAGTCGCCACGCGGAACCTGTTCTGGTGCGGGCGCTGCCAGCGCCGCCGATGACCGGCCGTTGACGGCTCTGACGGCCCTGACGGCCCTGACCCGCGGCTGAGGTCGCCTCCCCGCCTCCCGCCTCCCGCCTCCCGCCTCCCCGCCCGGCGCTGCGCTGCCTTTGCTCACGAAATGGTGGTGTGGCAGCGGTGACCACGGCGTGTCGGAGACCATAACCTGCGCAGAGCGCCGGGGAGGGGTCCGAATATCTCCGCCGCCCCGCCCCGCCCCGCCCCGCCCCGCCCCGCGCCCCCCCGCGTCGCGTCGACCAGGGGAGGGCGCCCGGCCATCAGGAAACGCTGCACACACGCTCCACCAGCTCCCGTACGGCACGAGCTCCCCCGTACGGCGCCCAGTCGGAACTCGGTTGCCCCGGTTGCGCCAGCTCCGAGACGATGACGGCGATGGGCGACACCAGGATGCACGCCGACCAGGTCGAGACCGACGTCGCGCTCGTGCGTCGCCTGCTCGCCGGGCAGCTCCCGCAGTGGGCCGGCCTTCCGGTCGAACCGGTCGCGTCGTACGGGACCGACCACGACATCTACCGGCTCGGGGACCACCTGGCCGCTCGGCTGCCACGCATCGGCTGGGCCACCTCGCAGGCGGCGAAGGAGGCGCAGTGGCTGCCGAGGCTCGCGCCGCACCTGCCGCTCGCGGTTCCGGTGCAGCTGGCGATCGGCCGTCCTGCCCACGGGTACCCGTACGACTGGTCGGTGTACGAGTGGCTGCCCGGCGAGGACGCCAACGGCACGATCGACGACCTGGACCGGGCGGCCGTCGACCTCGCCGCGTTCGTGCGGGCGCTGCGTCGAGCCGACACGACCGGTGCGCACCGGCGTCCGCCACATGGTCGAGGCGGTCCACTCGCCGAGAGCGACGAGCAGCTCCGCCGGTCGGTCGCGCATCTCGGCGACCGCATCGACGGCCCGGCCGCCCTGCGCTCGTGGGAGGAGTCGCTGCGCGCTCCGGCATGGGACGGCGCAGAGGTATGGGTCCACGGCGACCTGCTGCCGGGGAACCTGCTTGTCGTCGGCGGTCGCCTCTCGGCGGTCATCGACTTCGGTGGCCTCAACGTAGGCGACCCCGCGTGCGACCTGCAGCCCGGGTGGAACGTCTTCGCCGGTGAGAGCCGCACGCGGTTCCGAACCGAGCTCGCGGTGGACGGCCCGGCGTGGCTGCGTGGCCGCGGCTGGGCGCTCTGCCAGGCCGTGTCGGCGCTCGCGTACTACTGGGACACCAACCCCGGCATGGTTCGTCAGGCCTCACACGCCCTCGCCGAGGTTCTCGCCGACGGCTCCCGCTGACCGGGTCCCGCTACGCCCTGGGCGGAACTGAGCCCAGGGGGCTCAAGGTTGGACTGGATCTGCCCCGCTGGGGGAACAGAGCGGTATACCGGGTCGTTGCACCGGTCACGACAGCGACGCGAGGCTTGTTGGCCTGGCGGCGAGCCACTGACGGAGGTCACGCCCGGACCCGCGAAGGTCACGAGCGAGCCAGCGTTCCCGGCGGAAGTTCAGCGTTGTCGGCCAGCACACGTAGCATCGAGGTGTCTCGATAGCGAGGAGCCAAGTCATGTTCGAACGGTTCACCGACCGGGCCCGACGGGTTGTCGTGCTTGCCCAAGAAGAAGCACGGATGCTCAACCACAACTACATCGGGACCGAGCACATCCTGCTGGGGCTGATCCACGAGGGCGAGGGCGTCGCCGCCAAGGCACTCGAGAGCCTGGGCATCTCCCTGGACGCCGTCCGCGAGCAGGTCCAGGAGATCATCGGCCAGGGCCAGCAGGCCCCCAGCGGGCACATCCCGTTCACCCCGCGCGCCAAGAAGGTCCTCGAGCTCAGCCTGCGGGAGGCACTGCAGCTCGGCCACAACTACATCGGGACCGAGCACATCCTGCTCGGGCTGATCCGCGAGGGTGAAGGCGTCGCCGCACAGGTCCTCGTCAAGCTCGGCGCCGACCTCAACCGGGTCCGCCAGCAGGTCATCCAGCTGCTCTCCGGCTACCAGGGCAAGGAGCCGGCAGGCGCCGGCGTCAGCGCGTCGGCCGAGGGGACCCCGGCGGGGTCGCTCGTGCTCGACCAGTTCGGCCGCAACCTGACCCAGGCCGCCCGGGAGGGCAAGCTCGACCCGGTGATCGGGCGCGAGAAGGAGATCGAGCGGGTCATGCAGGTGCTGTCCCGGCGCACCAAGAACAACCCGGTGCTGATCGGTGAGCCCGGCGTCGGCAAGACCGCCGTGGTGGAGGGCCTGGCCCAGGACATCATCAAGGGCGAGGTGCCGGAGACGCTGAAGGACAAGCAGCTCTACACCCTCGACCTCGGCGCGCTGGTGGCCGGCAGCCGCTACCGCGGTGACTTCGAGGAGCGCCTGAAGAAGGTCCTCAAGGAGATCCGCACCCGCGGCGACATCATCTTGTTCATCGACGAGATCCACACGCTCGTCGGTGCCGGCGCAGCCGAGGGCGCGATCGACGCCGCCTCGATCCTCAAGCCGATGCTGGCCCGCGGGGAGCTGCAGACGATCGGTGCCACGACACTCGATGAGTACCGCAAGTACGTCGAGAAGGACGCCGCTCTCGAGCGGCGGTTCCAGCCGATCCAGGTCGCCGAGCCCAACCTGGCCCACGCCATCGAGATCCTCAAGGGTCTGCGCGACCGCTACGAGGCCCACCACCGGGTGTCCATCACCGACGCCGCTCTGGTGTCCGCCGCCAACCTCGCCGACCGCTACATCAACGACCGGTTCCTCCCCGACAAGGCGATCGACCTGATCGACGAGGCGGGCGCCCGTTTGCGGATCCGTCGGATGACCGCGCCACCGGACCTGCGCGAGTTCGACGAGCGCATCGCGCACGCCCGCCGCGAGAAGGAGTCCGCGATCGACGCACAGGACTTCGAGAAGGCTGCCGGCCTGCGCGACGACGAGAAGAAGCTGCTCGGGCAGAAGAACGAGCGGGAGAAGCAGTGGAAGACCGGTGACATGGACATCGTCGCCGAGGTCGACGAGGAGCTGATCGCCGAGGTGCTCGCCGCCTCCACCGGCATCCCCGTGTTCAAGCTGACCGAGGAGGAGTCCTCGCGGCTGCTCAACATGGAGGTCGAGCTGCACAAGCGGATCGTCGGTATGGACGACGCGATCCGTGCGCTGTCCCAGGCGATCCGGCGCACCCGCGCCGGGCTGAAGGACCCCCGCCGCCCCGGCGGGTCGTTCATCTTCGCCGGGCCGACCGGTGTCGGCAAGACCGAGCTGGCCAAGACGCTGGCGGAGTTCCTGTTCGGCGACGAGGACGCGCTGATCCAGCTGGACATGAGCGAGTACAGCGAGAAGCACACCGTCTCGCGGCTGTTCGGCTCGCCTCCCGGCTACGTCGGCTACGAGGAGGGCGGCCAGCTGACCGAGAAGGTGCGGCGCAAGCCGTTCTCGGTGGTGCTGTTCGACGAGGTCGAGAAGGCCCACCCGGACATCTTCAACTCGCTGCTGCAGATCCTGGAGGACGGTCGGCTGACCGACAGCCAGGGCCGGGTGATCGACTTCAAGAACACCGTCATCATCATGACGACCAACCTCGGCACCCGGGACATCGCCAAGGGCGTCACCCTGGGGTTCGCCTCCGGCGCCGACCCCAAGTCGGGCTACGAGCGGATGAAGAACAAGGTCCAGGACGAGCTGAAGCAGCATTTCCGCCCCGAGTTCCTCAACCGCGTGGACGACATCATCGTCTTCCCGCAGCTCACCGAGGACGAGATCGTGGCCATCGTGGACCTGATGATCGCCAAGCTGGACACGCGGCTCAAGGACAAGGACATGGGCATCGAGCTCACGACCGCGGCCAAGAAGATGCTCGCGCACAAGGGCTACGACCCGGTGCTCGGCGCCCGGCCGCTGCGTCGCACGATCCAGCGGGACATCGAGGACGTGCTGTCCGAGAAGATCCTGTATGGCGAGATCAAGTCCGGCGAGATCGTCCTGGTCAACACCGAGGGCGAGGGCAAGGAGGAGCAGTTCACCTTCGCCGGCACCCCGCACTCGCCGATCCAGGACGTGCCACCCGTGGAGACCGCTGCCACCGAGTGACCAGCAGCACCGGAACGGGGCCGTGCGAGACCGCGCATGGCCCCTTTCCTGTCGCGCGGGGCCCTGCGGCGGCTGCGGTAGCGTCCTGGCGGTGATCGCCGTCCGCCGAGCACGAGCCAGCGACGTCCGGGCTATCCGCGCCCTGGTCGCGCCGCATACCGCCTCGCGCCGTCTGGTCGCCAAGGCGGCGGTCGCCTACTACGAGGGCCTGCAGCAGTTCCGGGTCGCGCTCGACGGTGAGCGGGTCGTCGGCTGCGGCGCCCTGCATGTGCTGTGGGAGGACCTCGGCGAGGTGCGCACGCTGGCGGTCGACCCGGCATACGTCAGGCACGGCATCGGCGGCCGCGTGCTCGACGCGCTGCTCGACGACGGCCGCCAGCTCGGCCTGGAACGGGTGTTCTGCCTGACCTTCGAGGTCGCCTTCTTCGCCCGGCACGGCTTCCGGGTGATCGAGGGCCAGGCCGTGACACCGGAGGTCTATGCCGAGCTGCTGAGGTCCTACGACGAGGGCGTCGCCGAGTTCCTCGACCTCGAGGACGTCAAGCCGAACACCCTGGGCAACACGCGGATGCTCTGCACTCTGTGACCGCGCGCCTCAGATGTGCGGTGCACCCGGATCAGGTGTACCGGCCGGCGATCCGTTCGGCCTCGACGCCGTAGGACCGCCCGTGGCTCGTGGCGTGCACCAGCAGCGGGTAGAGCTGGTGCAGCCCGGTCCGGGCCCACCAGTCGCCCGGCAGGTCCGCGGCCTCCGCGTATGCCGCCTCGACGCGGCCCAGCCCGGGCAGCCCGAACAGCTGCAGCATCGCCAGGTCGCTCTGGCCGTGGCCACCGTGGGCGGAGGGGTCGATCAAGGTCGCCCCTTCCCGGGCATAGACGACGTTGCCCGCCCACAGGTCTCCGTGCAGCCGAGCCGGCCCGCGGTCGTCGTCGAAGTCGCCACCGGCCAGTCGCTCGCACACCCGGTCGACCGCGAGCCGGCCCGCGTCGCTGAGGTTGCCCCGGGCGTGGGCGGACCGCGCGAAGGGCGCCAGCCGGAGCTCGGCGTAGAACTGTCCCCAGCGCCTGATCGGCTCGCCGGCCACCACCGGCAGACGCTGCCGGCCGATGAAACCCGGACCGGTCCAGCCGCTCGGTAGGGCACCGAAGGCCGTGACGGGGTCCCCCACTCCGCCCGCGGAGGCCGCCCCGACGGCGGCGCCCGCCCCGACGGCGCCGCCCTCGGTCACGCCGACGGCGTGCATCGCCGCGAGCTGCTGCCCGAGCCGCTCCGCCGCCGCCGCGGTCGGGGCCACTGGGGTGAGCCGGCGTACCGTGATCGAGCCCGGAACGACCTCGAGCACCTCGGCGACCGGCGGCCCGCCGGCGGGTCGGGCCTTCGCCAGCCACCGCAGCCCGGCCGCCTCGTACTCGAAGAAGCCGGCAGGAGCGGCGGCGTTGCGCTTGACGAAGCCGGTGTCCACCAGGCCATCCCACCGCAGCCCGCGCCGACGTGCGGTGCCGGGGCGGTTGCGGGGGTGGACAGGGCTCAGCGGTGCAGGTCCGCCAGCAGGTGCCGCCAGCTCCGCGGGCCGACGCTGGAGACACGAAGGGCGGCAACCTGCGCCGCGGCGCGCAGCCGCCCGGGGAGGTCGAGGTCGGGCCAGGTCGCGTAGAAGCACAACGCTCCGTGGAAGGCGTCGCCTGCGCCGAGGGTGTCGACGGCGTGCACCGCGGGGACGTCGACCGCCCCCCGCGTGGCGCCGGACCACCACAGCACCGGACCGGCTCCCTGCGTGACGACCACCGCCGGTACCCCGTCCTGGACCAGCCGTGCCGCGCTGGAGGGGGAGTCGAGGCAGCCGGGGAGCCGGAAGTCCGCCGAGCACGCCATCACCTCAACGAGAGGCGCCAGCTCGGCCATCACCGGCTTCCACCTGCCCGCGTCGACCACCGTGCGGACATCGGACCCGCGAGCCTCGCGGGCCGCCGCCACCCCGAGCAGCGGGTGGTGCCCGTCGACCAGGAGCACGTCGGCTGCCGACACGAGGTCGGCCAGGCCGGCCGGGGGCCGCGCCTCGGAGTCGACGGCGTCGGGCGAAACGACCGACCGCTCTCCGGTCGAGACGGACACCGTCACGGCCGAAACCGGCGGCGTCAGGTCCTGCTCCGGGGCGGCGTCGACCACCTCTACCCCGGCCTCGCGCAGGTCCTCGAGGATCAGCCGGGCGAGCGGGCCGCGACCCAGGGCGGTGAGCAGCACCGCGCGGCCGCCGAGCGCGGCGAAGGTCACGGCCGCGCCCGTCGCCGGCCCACCAGCTGCAAGGAACTGCGCGTCGGCGGTGACCTTCTCGTTGCCGGTGGGGCGGTGGCCGACGCGATGGATGACGTCCAGGGTCGCCAGCCCGACGAACAGCCCGACCGGGGGGCGGCCCTCCCGGCGCTGCGGCGTCATGGCCGGCTCACCATGCCCACCTGACCATGCCCGCCTGACCATGCCCGCCTGACCATGCCCGCCTGACCATGTTCGCTTCACCCTGTCCCTCAACGCGACGCCTGGTAGATGCCACGGACGACATCCTCGATGTCGGGCTCCTCGATTGACAGGTCGCGGACCGTGGCCCGCATCGACACGGCGGCCAGCACCTCTGCCGCCGTGGCGCGCTCGGGGTCGAACGCCAGCCGCTGGCGCACCCCGCCGAGCTCGCTGCCCAGATGGGTGGTCTGGGGCACGTCCCGCAGGTCCGCCGTGGCCTCGGCGAAGTCGACCACCAGGACGCGCTGGGCGCCCGTCGTGGCAACCAGGCCTGGAAGGGACCCGTCATAGGCCAGTCGTCCGTGGTCGACGACGAGCACCCGGTCACACAGCCGCTCGATGTCGCCCATGTCGTGTGTGGTCAGCAGCAGGGTCGTACCGCGCGAGCGGCGCTCATGTCGCAGGAACTCCCGAAGCCGCTGCTTGGACAGCACATCCAGGCCGATGGTCGGCTCGTCCAGGATGAGCAGCTCGGGGGAGTGCAGCAGGGCGGCCGCCATCTCCGCCCGCATCCGCTGGCCCAGGGACAGGGCTCGCACCGGCGTGCCCAGCGTCGAGCCCATCTCCAGCAGGTCGACCAGCTCGTCGGTGCGCGTCCTCGCGGCGTGGTCGCCCATCCGGTGGATGGCCGCCAGGATCGAGAACGACTCCCGCAGCGGAAGGTCCCACCACAGCTGGGTCCGCTGCCCGAACACCACGCCGATCCGCCGGGCCAGTGCCCGACGCTGCCCCACCGGGTCCAGCCCGCACGTGCGTACCGCGCCGGAGGACGGCACCAGGATGCCGATCAGCATCTTGATCGTGGTCGACTTGCCCGCTCCGTTGGCGCCGATATAGCCGACCGCCTCCCCGGGCTCGATCGCGAAGGTCATCGCGTCGACCGCGGTCAGCGGCTCGCCGCCACCCTCGACACCAGCACGAAGGCGGGGCATCCCGCGGCCCCGGCGATGTCCGAAGACCCGGGTCAGCCGCCGTGCTTCGACGATGAGACCAGTCGCCCCGCTCACCCAGCACCTCCCTGGTAGTGCCGCGTCCCCCATCGCCACAGGGCCCACGCAGCCAGCCACACCCAGCCGGCAGCCAGCGGGGTCAGCCAGGCCAGCCATGCCGGCAGCCCGAACGGCGCGGGCAGGTGCAGCATCGCGAGGGTCGGCAGGTATGCCGTGAACGCCACGGGTACGAGGTAGCCGAAGACCAGCCGCAGCGGCGTGGGGAAGACCGCGGCAGGCTGCGCGGAGGCGTAGCTGCCGCCGTAGGTGAAGCTGTTCGTCATCTCCGCGGCGTTGACCAGGAAGAACTGGAGCGACGCGGCGCAGACGAAGAGCCCGCCGTAGATGGCGGTGCCGAAGAGGAGCGCCATGGCGGCCAGCGTCACCTCCCGCAGGCTCCAGTCGATCCGGTTCAGCACCAGGCCGCAGACCAGAGCCGTCGCGGCGACCCCCATCCGGGCGACCCGGCGCAGGGTGACCTCGCTGGTCATCAGCTGCGCGAGCAGCGGCTGAGGGCGCAGGTAGAAGGAGTCGAGGGTGCCCATCCGGATGTAGGTGGGCAGCGAGTCGATGTGCCCGACCACCAGGTCCGCTGCGGAGAACCCGAGGTTGCTCAGCCCGAACAGCAGCAGCATCGGGCGGTACGTCAGCCCACCGAGGACGTGGACGTTGGCGAAGATCACCCACATCTCGGCGAACTCGAACAGCCCGACCAGCAACGCGCCGAGGAGCTCGACCGTGAACGAGGCGCGGTAGCTTCGCTGGGCGCGCACCCGGGAGGCCAGCACCGCCCGGTACGGCGTCGCCCACGTCCCAGCCAGTGCGGCCTTCTTGTGGATGACCACCCCCGCGCCCACATCAGGGTCAGCCACCTTGGACCTCCAGTCTGCGCCGGCCCAGCGTGGTGAGGGCTCTGCCCGCGCCCAGCGTCAGCGCCACCCAGGCCAGCTGGGTCCCCATGATCGCCAGCAGCTCGGCGTCGGGTGCCCGACCGCTCAGGATGTCCACCGGCGACTGCAGGATCGACGGGAACGGCGTGGCACGAGCCGCCGCCTCCAGCCAGTGCGGGAACCACGCCACGGGCACGTACAGCCCGCAGCAGAAGCCGGACAGCACCATGTACAGCAGCTGCACGCCGCGGACCTCGACCAGCCAGAAGGCGAGCACGTTCACGGCATACCGCAGACCGAAGGAGATCGTCACGGCCAGCACGAGACTGACCACCCCGGCGGCCCAGCCGACCGCGGACCGGGGGAAGGAGATGCCGAACGTCAGCGCGCCGATCGCCAGGCTCGGCACGCCGCGGGGCAGGAACTGCACGGCCGCCCGCCCGAGGTCCGCGGCCAGGTAGCCGAGCTGCACGTCGACGGGACGGGCGAAGTCCACGGCGATGTCGCCGCTGCGGACCCGGTCCGACACCTCGGTCCACACGAACAGCGCCAGGGAGGCCAGCAGGGCCTGGCTCCACCAGACGTAGGAGCTGGCCTGGGACCGCGAGTAGCCCGCCACCGTGCCCCCGGCGCTGGCGATCGCCGCCAGCAGGATCGACGCCCGGATGAAGCCGAAGACGCTGTTGGTGACCAGGCCGCCGAGCATGGCCAGCCGGTAGGTGGAGAAGCGGCGGAAGCCGGCTCGGGCGAGCCGGCCGTAGAGCACCAGGTCCGCGCGCACAAACGCAAAAACCTACCCGACCGGTGACCCGGTAGCAAGGGCCGAGGTCGTCACCGCGATCGCCGACGAGCCGGTGTGGCCGGGCAGCCGGTAGCCGTCTCCGGCACGCAGGTGGACCGGCTCCAGCAGACCGTCGGCGAGCAGCGAGCCCAGACAACGGGTCCGCTGTGCGGCGTCCGCGCCCAGCCGCTCCGCTGCCTGCTCCACCAGGCCCCGGTGGACCGGGCGGTCCGCCTCGCGGACCAGGCCCAGGATGGCGCCGCGCACCTGTCGGTCGGTGCCGTGCCAGGTCTGGGACCGGCGCCCCGGGCCCTGGTATGCCGGGTAGCCGGCGAGCCGCCACCGGCACAGGTCCGCGACGGGGCACTGCGCGCAACGGGGAGAGCGGGCGGTGCAGACCAGCGCCCCCATCTCCATGACTGCGACGTTCCACGTCCGAGCGGTGCGGGGGTCCTCAGGCACGACGGAGCCGGCCAGGTCCGTCTCGGCCCGGGTCAGCGTGGGCGCCGACTGGGCCGTGCCCTCGACGGCACGGGCGAGGACGCGGCGCACGTTGGTGTCCACGACGGTGGTGCGGCGGCCGAAGCCGAAGCTCGCCACAGCCGCCGCGGTGTAGGCGCCGACTCCCGGGAGGGCACGCAGGCCCTCCGCCGTGTCGGGCACGGCACCGTCGTGACGGGCGACCATGACCGTGGCGCTCTGGTGCAGCCGCAGAGCGCGCCTCGGGTAGCCCAGGCGCCCCCAGGCACGCACCGCCTCCCCCGGCGGGTCGGCGGCCAGCGAGGCAGGGCTGGGCCAGCGGGCCAGCCAGGCGCGCCACACCGGCTCGACCCGCGCGACCGGCGTCTGCTGCAGCATGACCTCCGAGACGTAGACGCCCCACGGCGTCGCCTCCGGGCGGCGCCACGGCAGGTCGCGCGCGTGGTCGGCGTACCAGCCCAGGACCCGGTGCTGCAGCAGTGCCTCGCTCACCTAGACGTAGCGCTCGAGGATGCTCGACTCGGCCAGCCGGGACAGCCCCTCCCGGACCGCGCGAGCGCGCAGCTCCCCTACCCCGTCCACGGCCATCAGGTCCTCCAGGTTGGCCGCGAGCAGCTTCTGCAGGTTGTCGAAGTGGTCGACCAGCCGGTCGACGATCGCCCCGGGGAGGCGCGGCACCTTGGTGAGCAGCCGGTAGCCGCGGGGGCTCACCGCTGAGTCGAGGGCGTCGCCGGCGATCACGAACCCCAGGGTGCGGGCCCCCGCTCCGGGTTCGAGCAGGTCAGTGGCCGTCAGTGCCATCAGCGCGGTGAGCACGTCCTCGACCGGCAGGCGGCTCTTGGCCGCATCCAGGTAGTCACGGATCACCAGCTCGCGCTCGCTGCCGAGCCTGCCGGTGAGCTCCTCCAGCTGCAACGTCAACAGCCGGCCGTCGACGCCGAGCTCGACCACATAGCTGTCGATCTCGTCACTGATCCGGCGCACCATCTCCAGCCGCTGCAGCACCGCGGCCACGTCGCGGACGGTGACCAGGTCCTCGATCTCCAGCGCCGAGAGCGTCCCGGTGACCTCGTCGAGCCGGGCCTTGTACCGCTCCAGCGTCTGCAGCGCCTGGTTGGCCCGGGACAGGATCGCGTTGGAGCCCTCGAGCACGTGCCGTCGCCCACCGAGGTAGAGCGCGACGATCTGCATCGACTGGCTGACCGAGACCACCGGGAAGCCGGTCTGCTTGGCCACCCGCTCGGCGGTGCGGTGCCGGGTGCCGGACTCCGAGGTCTCGATCGAGGGGTCCGGCACGAGCTGGGTGGCCGCCCGCAGGATGCGGGTGATGTCACCGTCGAGAACGATGGCGCCGTCCATCTTTGCCAGCTCGCGCAGTCGGGTGCTGGAAAACTCGACGTCCAGCGGGAAGCCCCCAGTGGCGATGGACTCGACCGTGCGGTCGTACCCGATCACGATCAGCGCCCCGGTGCGGCCGCGCAGGATGCGCTCGAGCCCGTCCCGAAGCGCAGTGCCAGGCGCCATGGCGGCCAGCGTGGCGCGCAACAGGTCGTCCTCGCTGCGCTCCACGGTGATCGGCGCTCTCCTTGGTTGGACTCTCCAGTGCCCAGTGTAGAGGTGACTGGCCGACCCGTCCGGGACCGCGGCGCCCGGACGGCGCGGACGGCGCCCGGACGGCGCCCGGATGGTAGGGACGGCGCCCGGAGGGCACGCGGACGAAGCGCGCGGTGAGCGACGGGGCAGTGCCTGCCGGCGTGACCGGTAGCAGTCGGTGCTCATCCCGGCGACATGGCAGCCCGCACAGCGCTGTGGATATGGCCGACCTCGCTGACTCGCATGCCGTCGGGCACAGGGCCGGAGCCGAGGGCGCCGGTGGGTACGTAGGCGCGCCGGAAGCCCAGCCGCGCCGCCTCCGCCAGCCGCCGGGGGATGCCGGTCACCGGCCGGACCTCACCGGCCAGCCCGATCTCGCCCACGGCGATGGTGCCGGGCGCCAGGGGACGCTCGGACACCGAGCTCGCCACGGCAAGGGCGACGGCGAGGTCGGCGGCCGGCTCGGCCAGGCGCACCCCCCCGACGGTGGAGAGGTAGACGTCGGCCTGGCGCAGCGGCAGGTCGGCCCGCCGGTCCAGCACTGCCATGATCATCGCCATCCGCGAGCTCTCCAGCCCGTTGGTCACCCGGCGTGGGTTGGGCATCTGCGTCGGCGCCACGAGGGCTTGGACCTCCGCGACGAGCGGCCGCCGGCCTTCCAGCGCGACCGTCACGCAGGTGCCCGCGACGACCAGGTCGCGGCTGGACAGGAACAGGCCGCTGGGGTCCGCAAGCCCGACGATGCCGACGTCGCACAGGTCGAAGCAGCCCACCTCGTCGGTCGGTCCGTAGCGGTTCTTGACCGCGCGGACCAGGCGCAGCCTGGAGTGGCGCTCTCCCTCGAAGGCGACGACGACGTCGACGAGGTGCTCGAGCGCCCTCGGGCCGGCGATCGACCCGTCCTTGGTGACGTGTCCCACCAGCAGCGTCGCGATGCCCCGGGTCTTGGCCACCTGGATCAGCGACGACGCCACCTCACGCACCTGTGCGACGTTGCCGGCGGCGCCCTCCACCTGGGCGCTGGCGATGGTCTGCACGGAGTCGACGACCACCAGGTCGGGGCGGATCGCGTCGACCTGTCCCAGGACCGTGGCCAGGTCGGTCTCGGCCACCAGGTACAGCGTCCTGGCCATCGCCTCGATCCGCTCCGCGCGCATCCGGACCTGGCCGGCGGACTCCTCTCCGCTGACGTAGAGGACCTTCCGGCCAGAGCGCGCGGCCCGAGCCGCGACGTCCAGCAGCAGGGTGGACTTGCCGATGCCCGGCTCCCCGGCCACCAGCACCACGGCTCCGGGCACCAGGCCGCCACCCAGCACCCGGTCGAACTCGCCCACGCCGGTGGGCTGGGCCTCGGCGCGGCTGGCGTCGACGTCGCCGATGGGAACCGCCGGTCGCTGCACCGCGGTCGCGCCCGTCGTGTGCAGGCGCACCGCCCCCAGCTCGCTGACGGTGCCCCAGGAATGGCACTCGGCGCACCGGCCCACCCACTTGACCGTGGTCCAGCCGCACTCCGAGCAGCGGTAGCCGCCTCCTCTTGCCGCCGCCGCCGACGCTCTGCTCGCCATGCGGGCCAACGTAGGTGAGCGGTCCGACATACCCGCCGGTCAGCCGCTGCCGCTGGTCAGGCTGACGATCACGTTGACGGTCGTGGCCAGGATGACCGAGCCGAACACGTAGGAGATCAGGCAGTGACGCAGCACGGCGGCCCGGATGCGGGTGTTGCGCAGGTTGGTGTCGGAGACCTGGAAGGTCATGCCGAGCGTGAAGGCGAGGTAGGCGAAGTCGGTGTAGCGCGGCGGCTCGTGCTGGTTGAAGTCGATGCCGCCGACCGGTGCGATGTAGTACAGCAGGGCATAGCGCAGCGTGAACAGTGTCTGGACCGCGACCCAGGAGACCGCAACGCTCGCCAGCGCCAGGGCGCCCATCAGGGCCTTGGTGCCGGCGCTCGACCCCTTGGCGGCGACGAGCACCTCAGCCACCGCCGCCAGGCTCCCCAGAGCCGCCAGGACCACGACCAGGTCGCTGGACCCGCGCGAGGGGTTCTCTCGCGTGGCGTGTGAGGCGGTCTCCACCGGGTCCAGCCGTCCGACCGAAAGCCACACCCACGAGGCGAACACCAGCGCGGCGGCGTCCCAGCCGAGAAGCGGCGCGACCTCCCACAGGTGTGCTGCGCCGGTGCCGAGTGCCACCAGCACACCGACCACGGCCATCACGGCGACCCGTGACCGCGACGACGCGCCCCGCCAGCCCTTCCATGCCCCAGCCCTGGCCGGACCGCCCTGGTCGATGCCCACCTTCGCAGTTGACCAGACCGGCCCCTCCGGGCGGCGCAGGACACGCGCAGGGGTCCCGACGACCCGGGTTGTCGTCCGCGACGTCACCTACCCCTGCCTTGCGACCTCCCCATGCCTTGCGACCTCCCCATGCCTTGCGACCTCCCCATGCCTTTGCGCCCTACCCGTGCCCAGCGACCTCCCCCTGCCTTGCGCAGGTTGTGGTCGCCGACACGCCGTGCTCACTGCTGCCACGCCACCACAACTTGCGCAAGGCAGCGCGGCGGCGGCGGCTGCCCACAAGCCTCTCGCAGAGCCGGAGCCCGGACGCCCCGCCGCGGACGAGCTCCGCGAGATCCCGCCGCCGCCGCGAAGTCCCAAAGACACAGGACGAAAAGCGTTCCCGTCCTGTGTCTTTGGGATCTCGGGCGGCGGGTTGGGACGTCGGCGGGGGAGCGACGAGGCTGGCGCTGGGGCACCGACAAGACGTTGAGCCAGGCAGCTCGACAAGGGCTAGGGCTAGGGCTAGAACGATGTCCACCACAGGTTGACGGCGTAGTCGACCGAGGTGCCGGGATGCTCGGCCAGGATCCCGTCCGCGACGGTCGGGCCGAACTCCATTCCGACCACGGCCTCGAAGTCCTCACGGCGCTCGAACGCCCACCGCATCTCCACCGGTATGCGGCTCCACCCCTGCCGCCTCCAGAACCGCTCGATCGCATCCGGGTCGTACGCGGGGTCGGCACGCCGGAACCACGCGCCGAAGGTGGAGCGCGTCGCGTCGTTGTCGACCACGAAGGCGGTCCCGCCCGGTCGCACGACCCGCTTCAGCTCGGCCAGGCCTGGCTCGCACCCGGGCCCGAAGAAGTAGGCCCAGCGGGCGTGTGCGACATCGACCGACCGGTCCGGAAGCGGAAGGGCCTGCGCAACGCCGTCCAGGACCGTGACGTTGTCCAGGCCCAGCGCCGCCACGCGGCTCCGGGCCCGCTCCGCCAGGGGCTCGTAGGGCTCGACGCCGACGACCTCTCGCGCGCTCCGCGCGAAGCGGGGGAGGTGGAAGCCGCTGCCGCAGCCGATGTCGAGCAGCGAGCCGCCGGCCCAGTCGTGCACCTGCCGCATGGCCGCCTCGATGGCCCCGTCCGGGTCGACTCCCCGGTTCTCGATCTCGTAGACGTCGGGCGAATGCCAGATGTTCGGGCTGGCCACTGCGAGCGCGGCCAGGTCGCTACTGGTCGAGGCCGCCGGAAGCTCACCTGGCACGGCGCTCACCTGGCACGGCGCTCACCTGGCACGGCGCGTCTTCCCGTGCCACCGCGGGCCCGCTTGTCCCGTGCGGCCTGGGCGGCCCGTGCGGCCTGGGCCGCCTTGGCTGTCATGTCCGACTTCGCGAGTTTGGCCGCCTTGGTGGCACGGGACTCCTCTCGCGCCAGCAGGGTCGCGGGGTGCACCAGCAGCGGCAGCAGGGTCCGCGAGCCGAGCGCGCGGGCCGCCTTGACCGTCGCCAGGTGGGCCTCGCAGCGCACGACCAGCTCCTCGTAGGCCAGGTCGCCCATCAGCTCGCGCAGCTCGGCGTGGCTGCCGCGGAACACCGGCTCGCGGCCGACGTGCGCCGCGGGGTTTCCCGAGCAGTACCAGTCCAGGTCGTGCCCACCTGGCCCCCAGCCGCGCCGGTCGTACTCGGCGATGGTGATCTCCAGGTATGACGTCTCGTCCGGCCGCTCGACCGTGCGGTAGGTACGGCGCAGCGGCAGCTGCCAGCACACGTCGGGCTTGGTCGTGTGCGGTGCCAGCCCCTCCAGCACGGCATGCAGGTGCAGGGCGCACCCCTGGCCGGCGGGGAACCCCGGACGGTTGAGGAAGACGCAGGCGCCGTCGACCACGCGGGTCTTGGCCTCGCCGTCCTGCTCCTCGCGCCAGGCACCGTTCCGGCCCACCGAGTGGTACTGCCACTGCTCCTCGTCGAGCTCGGCGGCCGCCGCGCCGACCCGGGCGGCGTCGTCCTCGTCGGTGAAGTGCGCGCCCAGCGTGCAGCAGCCGTCGTCGGGCCGGTCGGCGTAGATGCCCTGGCAGCCGTTGCCGAAGATGCAGGTCCAGGACGAGGTGAGCCAGGTGAGGTCGCACCGGAACCGCTGGTCGTCGTCCGCCGGGTCGGTGAACTCGACCCAGGTGCGGGCGATCTCCAGCGGTGTCTCCGGCACGGCCCCAGACTATGGCCGGCTGCGGCGGGCGGCCTCGTAGGCTCGTCGCCATGCCCACCGCTGCAGGACGCGAGCCGCCGCGCGTGGGTCTGTCGACCTCGTCGGTCTATCCCGACAGCGCTGCGGTGGCCTTCGAGCTGGCCGAGCAGCTGGGATACGACGGTGTGGAGGTGATGGTGTGGACCGACCCGCTGACCCAGGACGCCGACGCGCTGCAGGCGCTGTCGGACCTGCACGCGATGCCGGTGCTCTCGGTGCACGCTCCAACGCTGCTGCTGACCCAGGGCGTGTGGGGAGCCGAACCGTGGGACAAGGTCGACAACTCCGTCCGGCTCGCGGCCGCTCTCGGGGCGTCGACGGTCGTGCTGCACCCGCCGTTCCGGTGGCAGGGCCCCTACGCCGCGGGGTTCGTCGGGGGCGTGGCGGACCGGGCGCGGGACAGCGGCCTGCGCCTGGCTGTGGAGAACATGTTCCCCTGGCGCGCAGGGGCCAGGGAGCTGCAGGCCTACCTGCCGCACTGGGACCCCGTGGACCAGCCGTACGAGCACGTGACGCTCGACCTGTCGCACACCGCCACCTCGGGGTCCGACGCGGTGGCGATGGCGCAGGCGCTCGGCGCCCGGCTGGTGCACCTGCACCTGGCCGACGGCTTGGGGTCAGCCCGTGACGAGCACCTCGTGCCCGGACGGGGCGCCCAGCCGTGCGACGCGGTGCTGGGCGTCCTCGCCGGGCACGGTTTCCCGGGCTCGGTTGTCGTGGAGGTCAACACCAGGCGGAGCTCTCCGGACCAGCGCTGCACCGACCTCTCGGAGTCCCTGGACTACGCCCGTCGGCACCTGGACGGCGCCGGGTGAGCGTCCGTGGCCGGCGAACCGGCGGTGAGGACACCCGCGCGGGCATCATCGCAGCCGCCCGCGTGCAGTTCGCGCAGAAGGGGTACGACGGGACCTCCCTTCGCGGAATCGCCAGGGCCGCCGGGGTCGACCCTGCCCTGGTGCACCACTACTTCGAGGGCAAGGCGCACCTGTTCACCGAGACGATGCAGGTCCCGGCCCAGCTGGCGACGCTGGACGCGGCGATCATGGACGGCCCCCGGGAGGCGATCGGCGAGCGTACCGTCCGCGCCTTCTTCAGCATCTGGGAGGTCCCCGCTGCCCGGGAGGGTCTGGTTGCGGTGATCCGCTCGGCGGTCTCCCACGACGACGCGGCGCGCATGCTGCGTGAGTTCCTTGCGCGGGAGCCGTTCGGCAGGCTGGGCGAGGCGCTGGGTACGCCGGACGCCGAGCTGCGAGCCGGTGCGGCCGCCGCGCAGATGCTGGGCCTTGCCGTGCTGCGCTACGTGATCGGCTACGAGCCTCTGGTCAACGCCACCGAGGAGGAGCTCGTCGCCCTGGTGGCACCGACAGTGCAGCGCTACCTCTCGGGGTGAGCGCGGGGGCCTTGCCCTTCCGACCGGCGCGTCGATAGAATTCATCGTATGGTGAATGAGAGCTGCGGGGTACAGGGTGCCGCCGTGGTGGTGCGGGGCCTACGCGTCCGTCGCGGCTCCCGGGAGGTGCTCCCCGGGATCTCGCTGACCGTGCCGCGCGGCCAGGTGGTCGGCCTGCTGGGCCCGAGCGGTGGTGGCAAAACCACGCTGCTGCGCTGCGTGGTGGGCGTCCAGACCGTCCAGAGCGGCACGGTGACGGTCCTCGGGCAGCCGGCCGGTGCGCCCGGGCTGCGCTCGCTGGTCGGCTACGACACGCAGTCCGCGAGCGTGTACGACGACCTGAGCGTCCGCGCGAACCTCACCTACTTCGCCCGCATCCTCGGTGCTGGCGGCGACGCGGTGCCAGAGGCGGTCGGTCGCGCGATGGCCTGCGTGGACCTCACGGCCTGCGCCGACGACCTGGTGGGCCGGCTCTCCGGCGGGCAGCGCTCCCGCGTGTCGCTGGCCGCAGCCCTGGTCGGGTCGCCCGAGCTGCTCGTGCTCGACGAGCCGACCGTCGGGCTGGACCCGGTGCTGCGGCGCGACCTGTGGGACCTGTTCCACCGGCTGGCCGCCGAGGGCGCCACGCTGCTGGTCTCCAGCCACGTCATGGACGAGGCCACGCGCTGCGACCGGCTGCTGCTCCTGCGCGAGGGCTCGATCCTCGCCGACGCCACACCGGACGGGCTGCTGGCCGCCACAGGGACGGCCGACGTCGAGCACGCCTTCCTGGCGCTGGTCGAGCAGTCGGTGTCGCCATGAGCGCCCGGCTCACCGTGGTGACCGCCGGGCGGGTGCTCGCTCAGGTCCGCCACGACCATCGGACCCTCGCCCTGATCATGGTCCTGCCATGCATGCTGGTGGGGCTGCTGGCCTGGGTCTACCGCAACACACCCGTCTTCGACGGCATCGGCGCTCCGCTGCTGGGCGTCTTCCCGTTCGTCGTGATGTTCCTGGTCACCAGTGTCGCCACCTTGCGGGAGCGGTCGTCGGGAACGCTCGAGCGGCTGCTGACCACCCCCCTCGGCAGGGGCGACCTGCTCGGCGGCTATGCACTCGCGTTCGGCTTGCTGGCCAGTGTGCAGGCATGCCTGGCAACGGCGTTCGCCGTTGTCGTTTGCGGCCTCGACGTGCGGGGAGCGCCCTGGCTGCTGGTCCTGGTCGCCGTCGTCGACGCGCTGCTCGGCACCGCCGTGGGGCTGCTCGCCAGCGCCTTCGCGCGCTCGGAGTTCCAGGCGGTGCAGTTCATGCCGGCGTTCGTGCTGCCGCAGTTCCTGCTCTGCGGGCTGCTCGTGGCGCGGGACCGACTGCCCGACGTCCTGCGGCAGGTGTCCGACGTGCTGCCGTTGTCCTACGCCGTCGATGCCATGCGCAGCATCAGCAGCAGTGTCGACGCGACGGGCCAGGTGCTCCGCGACGTCGGCATCCTCGCTGGCTTCGTCGTGGCGGCGATCGCCCTGGGCGCCCTGACGCTGCACCGAAGGAGCGGCTGAGGGCGTGGCCACTAGCCTGTGTGGCATGGACGCAGGCGTGGTGCTCCGGCAGGGACTTCTCCAGCTCGCCAAGAGCGACCGAGTACGCGGCCTGGTCCAGAGCGCGCCGCTGTCGCGTGACGTCGTTCGACGGTTCGTGGCCGGCGAGCAGGCTGCCGATGCCGTTGCGGCGGCGCGGACGCTGGCCGAGACGGGACGGATGGCGACCATCGACCACCTCGGCGAGGACACCACGGAGCTCGCCCAGGCGCAGGCCACGCGCGACGCCTACGTCACCTTGGTCTCGGCGCTGGCCGAAGCCGGTCTGACCAGGGGGGCGCGGGCCGAGGTCAGCGTCAAGCTCAGCGCAGTCGGCCAGTCGCTGCCCGGCGACGGGCCCAAGATCGCGCTCGAGCACGCCAGGGAGATCTGCCAGGTGGCCGCCAACGCCGGCACGACCGTCACCCTGGACATGGAGGACCACACGAGCACCGACTCGACGCTGGAGGGCCTTCGCGAGCTGCGGATGGACTTCCCGTGGGTGGGCGCGGTGGTGCAGTCCTACCTGCGCCGCACCGAGTCCGACTGCCGCGACCTCGCCTACGAGGGCAGCCGGATGCGCCTGTGCAAGGGCGCCTACAAGGAGCCGGAGTCGGTGGCGTTCCAGAGCGCGGCCGACGTCGACAAGTCCTACGTCCGCTGCCTCAAGGTGCTGATGGCCGGCCGCGGATACCCGATGGTGGCCAGCCACGACCCCCGGCTGGTCGAGATCGCCGGCGCGCTGGCCGCCAAGAACGAGCGCGCCAAGGACTCCTACGAGTACCAGATGCTCTACGGCATCCGCCTGGACGAGCAGCGCCGGATCGCCGACCGGGGCGACCAGATCAGGGTCTACGTGCCCTACGGCGGCCAGTGGTACGGCTACCTGATGCGCCGGATGGCGGAGCGCCCGGCCAACACCGCCTTCTTCCTCCGGGCGCTCGCCACCAGGGGCTGAGATGGGCGCCAGTGACGGCCGCCGCCCGGTGGCCATATTCGGTGGCGGCGTGATGGGCGAGACGCTGCTGGCGGGGCTGATTCGCAGCGGCAGGGCCGCCTCCGACCTCGTGGTCACCGAGCCCCGGCCCAGCCGCGCCGAGGAGCTGCGCACCAGGCACGGCGTGCGGACGCCGAGCAACGTCGAGGCGGCGCGGACGGCCTCGACCGTCGTGCTGGTCGTCAAGCCGCAGGACATGGCGACCCTGCTCAGCCAGATCGGCGAGCACCTCACTCCCGGAACGCTGGTCGTCAGCCTGGCGGCCGGGATCACGACCGACTTCCTGGAGCAGCGCCTGCCCGCGGGCACCCCGGTGGTCCGGGTCATGCCCAACACCCCGGCTCTGGTCGACGAGGGCATGGCCGCGGTCAGCCCGGGGCGGCACTGCGACGAGTCGCACCTCGCCGAGGCAGAGGAGCTGCTGCGATCGTGCGGCAAGGTGCTCCGCCTGGACGAGATGCACATGGACGCGGTGACGGCGGTCAGCGGGTCGGGCCCGGCGTACATCTTCTACGTCGTGGAGGCGATGATCGAGGCGGGGGTGCTGCTCGGCATGCCACGCGCCTTGTCCACCGAGCTGGTCGTGCAGACCGTGTATGGCGCCGCGACCATGCTCAAGGAGACCGGTCAGCACCCGACCGTGCTGCGGGAGCAGGTCTCCAGCCCGGGCGGCACGACGATGGCGGCGCTGCGCCAGCTCGACGACCACAAGGTCCGTGCCGCGTTCCTCACCGCGATGGAGGCTGCGGCGCACCGATCCCGCGAGCTCGGGCAGTGAGCTGACGTGTCCGGCGACCTCGCCCGGCGGCCTGCGGCGGCTGCGTCGCCGTCCGTGTCCGCACCGTTCGTGGCCCCGCTGCCCGCGTCCTCGCTGCCTGTGTCCTCGCCGCCCGTGTCGGTGCGCCTGCTGGGCTGGGTCCGCCCCGGCGGGGGCCTGTGCGCTGACCGGGTCGCGCGGGCCCGGGAGCTGCGGAGGCAGCGGGTCCTTCTCGACGTCGTGGACACCAACCCCGGTGCTCGGGCGCTGTACGAGGGGCTGGGTTTCCAGCTGACGGGCACCACGTCGCCGTATCCCCATGACGACGCCGTGTCCCAGCTGCAGCTGGCGCTGCCGCTCTGACCGCGGGGCTCCGACCGATGCCGGCTGGGGGTTCGACGGCTGCGTGGGCGACGTGCCACAGTTTGCGCATGAGCGACATCAGCGTGCGGGCGTTGCGCGAGGACGACTGGCCGGAGTACCGGTCGGTGCGGCTTGCCGCGCTCAAGGAGTCGCCGCACGCCTTTGTGGCCTCGTTCGAGGGCGAGTCCTCGCTGGGAGAGCAGGACTGGCGCGAGCGGATGCGGCGCTCGACCAGACTGCTGGCCGAGCGCGACGGTCAGGTGGTGGGCGTCGTCAGTGTCGGCGCGGCCGAGCACCTACCTGAACGGGCCGCCGAGCTGTTCGGCCTGTGGGTCGCTCCGGACGCCCGCGGCAGCGGCGTGGCCTGGGCCCTGGTCCAGGCGGGCGCGGACCACGCCCGGACCGACGGCAAGACGCACCTGGGGTACTGGGTGGGTACCGACAACGGCCGAGCGGTGGCCTTCGCCAGCAGCTTCGGCTTCCGTCCCACGGACAGCAGGCGCCCGATGCGCGTGACCAGCGAGGCCGACGGCGAGGAGGAGATGGCGATGACCCTGCCGCTCGGCGCCGACCCGGGCGCAGTGCCCAACTCCAGCCCGAGCTGAGCACGGACCACGCGCCCCGTCGTTGGGAGGTGGTCCGGACTCCGAAGGACCCCTCAGGGACGGGCCGCGAAGCGCTCCACCAGCTCTGAGGGCCCGCTGACGATCAGCAGGTGCTCGGCCAGGATCCTGGTGTTGCCCTCGACGTGCGAGTACGGCGCACCGGGGACCTTGACACCGATGACGCTGACGCCGTACTTGGAGCGGATCTGGCTCTGGCCCACGGTGAAGCCGATCGTCTCCCGCGGCGGCAGCATCTGCACGATGGCGAAGCCGTCGACGAACTCCATGTAGTCCAGCAGCCGGCCGTTCACCAGGTGCGCCACCCGGCGCCCGGTCTCTGACTCTGGCTGCACCACCCGGTGCACCCCCAGCCGCTGCAGGATCCGGCCGTGCGCCGGTGTCCACGCCTTCGCCCAGATCGCCGGCACGCCGGCCTCGAGCAGGTGCCCGCAGGTGAGCGCCGTGTCCTCCAGCGAGGCACCCAGGCCGACGACCGCGATACGGAAGCTCTTGACCCGCACCGCCTCCAGGGTGGCCGCCGAGGTGGCGTCGGCGGTGACCACCTTGGCAATCGTGCCGCTGAGGGAGGCGGCCAGGTCCGGGTTCCGCTCGATGCCGACCACCCGGTGGCCGAGGCGCTGCAGCTCGGTGGCGGCAGCCGCCCCGAAGCGGCCCAGCCCGATCACCAGGACGTCGTCTTCGTGCAAGCGGTTCTTGGCCACGGCGCTGCGGCTCCCTCTCGCTGCGGGCTGATCACGAAGGTGTGGTGGTGCAGACGAACGGGGGCCCGGCAGGGCGGCCCGCCGCTGCGGTGCCCTCGTGGTCTAGCGTGCCGACCATGTCCAGCCAGGCTCGCGTGCTCTGGGGCCAGACTTTCATGAGCTATGACTTCGGCGCCTGTCATCCCCTGAACCCGGTCCGCCTCGACCTCACCGCCCGCATGTGCCAGGCGTTCGGGCTGTTCGACCTGGCCGACGTCGAGGTGGTCGACGTCCCGGTCGCGGGCGACGACCTGCTGCTGCGGGTGCACGACGCCTCGTACGTTGCGGCGGTGCGCGCCGCCTCGGCCGAACCCCGGCGCGCCAACGGCTCCTGGGGACTGGGAACCGAGGACGACCCCGCGTTCTTCGGTATGCACGAGGCCGCGGCGCACATCGCCGCCGGCTCGGTGGAGGCGGCGCGAGCGGTCTGGGCCGGAGAGTCGGAGCACGGCGTCAACTTCTGCGGCGGCCTGCACCACGCCATGCGCGGCAACGCCTCCGGCTTCTGCCTCTACAACGACGCGGCGCTGTCCATCCATTGGCTGCTCGACCACGGTGCGCAGCGGGTCGCCTACGTCGACACCGACGTCCACCACGGTGACGGCGTGGAGCGGATCTTCTGGGACGACCCCCGGGTGCTCACCATCTCACTGCACGAGAGCGGTCGGGCGCTCTTCCCAGGTACCGGGTACGCGTGGGACATCGGCGGGCGGCAGGCGCAGGGGAGCGCGGTCAACGTGGCGCTGCCACCGGGCACCGGCGACGCGGCGTGGCTACGCGCGTTCGACGCCGTCGTGCCGCCGCTCGTCGCGTCGTTCGAGCCGTCGATCCTGGTCTCCCAGCACGGCTGCGACTCGCACTTCCTCGACCCGCTCGCGCACCTGGCGCTGTCTGTGGACGCCCAGCGCACGTCATACCTCTGGCTGCACGACCTTGCCCACGAGGTATGCGAGGGCCGTTGGGTCGCGCTGGGCGGCGGCGGGTACGAGCTGGTGGATGTCGTGCCGCGCGCCTGGACCCACCTGACGGCGGTCGCCGCGCACCGGCCGATCGACGTCGACGCCCCGGTGCCGCAGGAGTGGCTGGACCACGTGCTGACCCGCTACGGCCGGAGCGCGACGGCGTCGATGGGCGACGGCGTGAGCGGGTCGGGAGGGGTCCTGTGGCGGCCATGGGGGCTCGGCTACGACCCCTCCGACCCGGTGGACCGTGCGGTGCTGGCCACCCGCGAGGCGGTGTTCCCGGCGCACGACCTCGACGTCTCGGCGGGGTGAGCCCGGCCGCGGCTGGCGGTGCCCCGTTAGCGGTCGGTTCGGCGTGGCGGCTGGACAAAAGTGCGTGCAGGACATAGGCCGCTTCCCCAACGGTCACTTCAGCACCTATCGTGACCAGTGCAGCGCGTGGAGGTCTGCCGGTGGGGAAGCCGGCGCTATGGCGCTGCGGAGGACGAGGTGCGTCGTGGCTCAGGAGCGGATGCTGGCCGAGGAGCGCTTCCTCACGGTCGCCGAGGTGGCGGCCATCATGCGCGTCTCGAAGATGACCGTCTACCGGCTGGTGCACAGCGGCGACCTCCCTGCCGTCCGGGTGGGGCGCTCGTTCAGGGTCCGTGAGGACGCGGTGCACGAATACCTCAAGAACGCCTTCATCGAGACGGCCTGACCCCGGCGGCCCGTTTGGGGACCGGCAGGGGGGGCGGTAGTCTCCCCCTGATCGACCTGCCGTTCGAACGTGGTGCGCAGCTCGTGCCCATGCGTCGCACGCACCACCCTGTTCCTCCCCGGACGGTCCGCACCAGCCCGCGCCACGCCGGCTGGGGGGGCTGACCACCACGACAAGGACGCCCATGGGCTCAGTGATCAAGAAGCGCCGCAAGCGGATGGCCAAGAAGAAGCACCGCAAGCTGCTGCGCAAGACCCGGCATCAGCGCCGCAACAAGAAGTAGCTCTCCGGTGCACGTCCGGTCGCTGCCGGCTGACCGACCTCGCCGGCGGTTGACCTCGGTAGGCTGACCGGCATGGCGAGGGTGGTGCTGGTCACCGGCGTGTCCCGCCACGTGGGCGGGGCGTTCGCCCGGCTGCTCACCGCGCAGGCCGGCCGGCACGGCATCGAGCGGGTCATCGGTATCGACGTCGTCCCGCCGCGCCACGACATCGGCTCCGCGCAGTTCGTGCGGGCCGACATTCGAGGGCCGATGACCGCACGGATCATCGAGCAGTCGCAGGTCGACACGGTCGTCCATCTCAACGTCATCGCCACCCCGGTGGCCGCCGGAGGACGGGTCTCACAGAAGGAGATCAACGTCCTTGGGACCATGCAGCTGCTCGCCGCCTGCCAGAAGGCCACGACGCTGCGCCGGCTGGTCGTGAAGTCCTCGGCCGCCGTCTACGGCTCCTCGCCTCGGGACCCGGCCATGTTCACCGAGGACACGGGTCCGGGAAGCCAACCCCGAGCCGGCTTCGGCAAGGACTCCGTCGAGGTCGAGGGGTATGTGCGGAGCCTGGCCCGGCGCCGTCCCGACATCGACATCGCCACCTTGCGGATGGCTAACGTCGTGGGTCCCCGAATCAGGACGAGCGTGACCGACTACTTCAGCCTGCCCGTCATCCCGGCGCCGCTCGGCTACTCCGCGCGGCTGCAGTTCCTGCACGAGGATGACGCGCTCACCGCCCTGCTGCTGGCCACGACCGCAGACGACCGGCGCCCGCTCGGCGTCGTCAACGTCGCCGGCGACGGCGTCCTGACGGTGCAGCAGGCAGCCGGGATGGCGGGCCGCCCGACCGTCCTGGTCCCGCTGCCGCTGACCGGCCTGGTAGGGCGGCTGATCCAGAGCGCTGGGCTCGCCGACTTCTCCGCCGACCAGGTCCAGTACCTCGCCTTCGGCCGCGGTATGGACACCACCCGCATGCGCGAGGTGCTTCAGCTCAGCCCCATCTACAGCAGCCGCGAGGCGTTTGCCGACTTCGTCGCGCATGCCGGACGCGGTCTGCCTGGCTGCGCGACCCTGGCCGGGACGCTCGACGGCGCCGCCGCCGGCGCCGCCGCTGCGCTCACCAGTGTCCTGCGAACGGCAGGCGCACGATGACCGAGCCGCACAGCATCTCTGTCCCGCTGGGCTCGCAGGGGGCGGACTCGGTTGAGCCGGACTCGGTTGAGCCGGACTCGCCCAACGTCGTGCCGATCCGCCGTCGCTCGCGGCGCGCCGGGGATCCGGAGCTGTCAGACGCTGACCGGCACACCGGAGAGCGAGGTTCTGACCCGTGGAGCGAGCGTGCGGAGGTGCCACGGCCGCCGGCCGCCGTGCCGCTGCCTCCGCCGCCGAGCGGGGTGGAGGAGCTGGTCCAGGCGCTGGTCGCCGCCCTTCGCCTGATCGCGCACGCGTCCGGCTCCCGCGGCGACCAGGTCGAGCAGCAGGTGGCGCAGACGCTGGCCTACCTGCGCCGCCGGCTGACCGGCAGCTACCTCGTCGACGACTTCGGCTTCGACGCGGACTTCACCGAGCACGTCTACCTGCCCTTGCTCCGGCCGCTGTACCGGTCGTGGTTCCGGGTCGAGGTCCGCGGCATCGAGAACCTGCCCAGTGCGGGGGGCGCGCTGGTGGTCGCGAACCACTCCGGCACGATCGCCCTGGACTCGCTGATGACCCAGGTGGCGGTGCATGACGAGCACCCGGCGCACCGGCACCTGCGCATGCTCGCCGCGGACCTCGTCTTCTCGACCCCGGTGATGAGCGAGGTCGCGCGCCGCAGCGGCTCGACCCTCGCGGCGAACCCGGACGCGGAGCGGCTGCTCCAGGGCGGCGAGCTCGTCGGCGTCTGGCCGGAGGGCTTCAAGGGCATCGGCAAGCCGTTCAGCGAGCGCTACCAGCTGCAGCGGTTCGGCCGGGGCGGGTTCGTGTCCGCGGCCCTGCGCACCGGCGTGCCGATCGTGCCCTGCTCCATCGTCGGCGCGGAGGAGATCTACCCGATGCTCGGCAACCTCGGCGCCGTCGCCCGCCTGATCGGGGTGCCGTACCTGCCCGTGACGCCGACCTTCCCGCTGTTGGGCGTGCTGGGTCTGGTGCCGCTGCCCAGCAAGTGGATCATCGAGTTCGGCGCCCCCGTCGAGACCGCCTCGCTGGGGCCGGCGTCCGCGGAGGACCCGATGCTGGTCTTCGACCTCACCGACCAGGTTCGCGAGACGATCCAGCAGACGCTGCATGCGCTGCTCGCCCAGCGCCGCTCGGTCTTCTTCTAGCCGCCTCGGGCGCAGGCGGGATACTTCCAGCATGGACGCCGATCCCCGCATCTCGCTGCTGACCCGCCCCGGCTGCCACCTCTGTGCGGACGCCCGTGACGTCGTCGCCATGGTCGCCGCCGAGGTGGGGGTCGGCTGGACCGAGCAGTCCGTGGACGACGACCCCGCCCTGGCTGGGCGGTACGGCGAGCAGGTGCCCGTGGTCTTCGTCGACGGCCGGGTGCACGACTACTGGCGCGTCGATGCGGCCCGGCTGCGGGCCGCTCTTACAGGACGGTAACGAGGGGTGCTGGCGACCTGCTGAGCCCCCCGTGCGACTTTGTGCGTCCGTTCACAAAGACTTATGGTGATGCTTGCTCGCAGTCCTGACCAACAACGGTAGGACCTCTGGAGAGGATCCGGTGCCTGTGACCGCCGAGTCCAGCCTGCGCCGGGGCGTCCCCGACGCCACGGTCGCCCGACTTCCGGAGTACCTGCGTGCCCTGACTGACCTCGCCGGCCGGGCCATCGTGTCGGTCTCCTCCGAGGAGCTGGCCAGCGCCGTCGGAGTGCGCTCGGCGAAGCTGCGCAAGGACCTGTCCCACCTCGGCTCGTATGGCGTGAGGGGCGTTGGCTACGACGTGGCGAACCTCGCCGAGGAGATCTCGCGCGAGCTGGGCCTCACCCAGCAGTGGCCGGTCGTGATCGTCGGGCTCGGCAACCTGGGCCACGCCCTGGCCAACTACTCGGGGTTCGCGAGCAAGGGCTTCAGCGTCGTCGCACTGGTCGACGCCGACCCCTTGGTCGTCGGCAGCCGGATCGCTGGTCTGACCGTGCAGTCCACCGACCAGCTCGAGCTCCTGGTCAAGGCGCAGGACATCGCGATCGGGGTCCTGACCACACCCGCCCGCGTCGCCCAGGAGGTGTGTGACCGCCTGGTCCATGCGGGGGTGCGCTCGGTCCTCAACTTCGCCCCCTGCTTGCTCAACGTCCCTGCCGAGGTCACGGTCCGCAAGGTCGACCTGTCCACTGAGCTGCAGATCCTGGCCTTCCACGAACAGCGCGCCACCCTGGCCGACCATCCCTCAGCTGCGGCGCTGCGCAGCATCGCCCCGTGAGCCTCGTCGTCCTGGGGCTGTCGCACCGCTCGGCTCCCCTCTCGGTGCTCGAGTCGCTGGTCGGACCGACCCCCGGTGCGACGACCCTCGCCGAGTCGGTGCGCGCCGGGGAGAGCATCGAGGAGGCACTGGTGCTGGCGACCTGCAACCGGGTCGAGGTCTACGCCGAGGCGAGCACGTTCCACGGCGCGGTGAGCGACATCGGTGCAGCCCTCGCCGCTCACGCGGGCCTGCCCCTGCACCAGCTGCGCCAGCATCTCTACGTCCACTACGAGGACCGGGCGATCGCGCACGTCTTCTCCGTGGCTTGCGGGATGGAGTCCATGGCCATCGGTGAGGGCCAGATTCTCGGCCAGCTGCGGCAGGCGCTCCGCTCGTTCCAGGCGACCAGCCACGCGGGCGGGGTGCTCGCCGGCCTGTTCCAGCACGCCCTGCGGGTGGGCAAGCGAGCCCATGCCGAGACCGGCCTGGACCAGGTCAGCAGCTCCCTGGTCCGAGCGGGGCTGAGCCGCGCGAGCGAGCTGGTCGGGCCGCTTCGTGCCGCGCGTGTCCTGGTCGTCGGTGCGGGCGCGATGAGCAGCCTGGTCGCCACCACGGTGGCCCGCGCCGAACCCGCGGAGCTGACGATCGTCAACCGGTCGAGCGGGAGCGCACAGCGCCTCGCGACCGCCACCGGCGCCCGGGCACTGCCGCTGGGCGCGCTGCCACAGGCCCTGGTGGGTGCCGACGTCATCGTGTCCTGCACCGGCGCGGTGCGCCCCGTGGTGCCGTACACCGCCGCCAGGGACGCCTGGAGCGCTCGCCAAGGCTCCACCCAGGTCTATATCGACCTCGCGCTGCCGCGGGACGTCGAGCACGAGGTCTCCTCGCTGCCGGGGGTGAGCGTCGTGGACCTGGAAGACCTCGGCCGCCTGCTGGCCGCCCCCGACGGTGCCGGGGCGCCGGGTTCGACGGGCACGAGTCCCCAGCTGCAGCAGGTGAGGGACCTGGTGACCGCCGAGGTAGCGGCATACCTCACCACCCGGCGCGCCAACGCGGTCGGACCCACCGTCGCAGCGCTCCGCTCGAGCGCCGCCGCGGTGGTCGCCGGGGAGCTCTCGAGACTCGACCAGCGGCTGCCCCAGCTCGACGACGCCGCGCGCGCCGAGGTGCAGCTGACCGTCCACCGGGTGGTCGAGAAGCTGCTGCATACCCCGACGGTCCGCGTCAAGCAGCTCGCCGGGTCGGAGTCGGGAGGGGACTACGCGGCGGCGCTGCGAGAGCTGTTCGACCTCGACCCGCACGATGTGGCCGCGGTGTCGGTGCCGCCTGAGACCACCCCGATGGCATGAGCGGCATGCGCGTCCACGATGACCAGGTGCCGTCGGTGTCGACGGCCCAAGCGGACCCGGGTGCGTCGGTCCGGGCACCCGGAGCCGGCAGCGCCCGTCGGCTGATCCGTCTCGGCACCCGCCGCAGTGCCCTCGCGACCACGCAGGCGCAGTGGGTGGCCCACCGTCTGCGTGCCGCCGGGCACGAGGTGCGGCTGGTCGAGGTGACGACGTTCGGGGACACCTCGCAGGCGGCGCTGACCACCATCGGGGGGACGGGCGTCTTCGCGGGTGCGCTGCGCGCGGCGCTGCTGGAGCACGACATCGACGTCGCGGTCCACTCGCTGAAGGACCTCCCGGTGGTGCCCCAGCCGGGACTCGTGGTCGCTGCGGTCCCCGTCCGGGAGGATCCCCGGGACGCCCTGGTGGCCCGCGACGGGCTGACGCTGGGCGAGCTGCCACCGGGCTCCACCGTCGGCACCGGCTCACCGCGGCGCTCGGCTCAGCTGGCCGCTCTGGGGCTCGGCCTGGTCGTCCAGGACATCCGCGGCAACGTCGACACCCGTCTGGCGGCGGTCCACAGTGGCCGTTACGACGCGGTGCTCCTCGCTCGCGCCGGGCTGTCCCGCCTCGGCCGCCTCAAGGAGGCGACGCAGGTGCTCGACCCCATACAGATGCTGCCCGCACCAGGCCAGGGGGCGCTCGCGGTGGAGTGCCGGGCAGATGACACCGCGACGGCGGCGGCGGTCGCCCCGCTCGACGACGCCGACACCCGGACCTGCGTCACGGCCGAGCGCTCGCTGCTCGCGGCGCTGGAGGCCGGCTGCACCGCCCCCATCGGAGCGCTCGCCGAGCTGTGCGAGGGAGTAGGCGACCTGGAGCTGTCGCTGCGCGCGTTCGTCGGCACGGTCGACGGCTCCGCCCAGCTGCGCCGCTCCGTCGTCGGCTCACCGGAGCGTCCGGAGCGGCTCGGCCGCGACCTGGCCCGGCGTCTGCTGTCGGACGGTGCGGGGCAGTGGAGCACGGCTGCCCCCTCCGGCGCGCCGGTCCACCCGGTGCCTGAAGCGTCGCGGCTCCATCCCACCGACGACGTCGTCGACATCGACGACAGCCACCACCACGGGCAAGGCGGCGGACCGGCACCACCGCCTGCCGACGCCGAAGCAGGGCAAGCATCCCATCCAGAACCACTCGCCACGGAGCGTGTCTCGTGAGCTCTACCCGTCCGAGCAAGACCACCACCATCGGCAGCGGCGTGGACGCCCCGCTCGGTTCGGGGCGCCCCGGAGCCGGTGTGCCGTCCGCGAGGCCCCGAGCCGGCCGGGTGGCGTTCGTCGGAGCCGGACCCGGCGATCCGGGGCTGCTCACCGTGCGGGCTGCGCAGTACCTGGCCCGAGCGGACGTGGTGGTCACCGACCAGGTCAACCGCGAGGACTTCGTCGCGCGCCACGCCCGCCCGGGCGTCAGGGTCCTGGACGCCGGGCACGGCGAGCACGGCCAGGTCCTGACCCATGCCTCCCGCGCCAAGCTCGTCGTCACGGCGGCCAGGGCAGGTGGCCTGGTCGTGCGGATCATGGACGGCGACCCGGCCATGTTCAACGGGCTGGCGGAGGAGGCGACCGCGCTGGCCAAGGCCGGCATCCCGTTCGAGGTGGTGCCGGGCGTGAGCGCCGTGTCCGCCGTCCCCACATACGCCGGCATCCCGCTCACCTCCGCCAACTCCTCAGCAGTCCACGTCATCAGCGCCACCGACACCAACGTCGACTGGGCCCTGTCGGCGAGCGACAGTGTCACGGTCGTCGTGCTGGGCAACCCGGAGCGGCTCACCCGGGCGTTGGGCTGCCTGCTCGCCGCCGGGCGCGACCCCAGCACGCTGGTCGCGCTGACCGAGCGCGGGACCACCACGACCCAGCGCACGCACACGTGCACCCTCGGCTCGGTCGGGGACGAGCTGGCCGACCGGGTGCGCTTCCCCACCCTGGCGGTGATCGGCTCCACCGTGGCGTTGCGCGAGCAGCTGTCCTGGTTCGAGAGCAAGCCGCTGTTCGGCTGGCACGTCCTGGTGCCTCGCACCAAGGAGCAGGCCGGGACGGTGATCGCCCAGCTGGAGACGTATGGCGCCACGGGCGAGGTCGTGCCGACGATCAGCGTCGAGCCGCCACGCACGCCGCAGCAGATGGAGCGGGCGATCAAGGGGCTGGTGACCGGGCGGTACGAGTGGATCGGCTTCACCTCGGTCAACGCCGTCCGTGCCGTCCGCGAGAAGTTCGACGAGTTCGGTCTGGATGCGCGCGCGTTCGCGGGCCTGAAGATCGCCGCCGTGGGTGACGTCACTGCGCAGGCGCTGCGCGAGTGGGGACTTGCTCCTGACCTGATCCCCAGCGGCGAGCAGTCCGCGACCGGTCTGCTCGAGGACTGGCCCGACTACGACCCGCTGCTCGACCCGATCAACCGGGTGCTGCTCCCGCGTGCCGACATCGCCACGGACACGCTGTGTGCGGGACTGCAGGCGATGGGCTGGGAGGTGGACGACGTCACGGCATACCGGACGGTGCGCGCCGCGCCGCCTGCCGCCGAGGTGCGGGAGGCGATCAAGGCCGGCCGCTACGACGCGGTGATCTTCACCTCGAGCTCGACGGTCCGCAACCTGGTCGGCATCGCGGGCAAGCCGCACACGTCCACGGTCATCGCCTGCATCGGGCCGGCGACGGCCAAGACGGCGGAGGAGCACGGCCTGCGGGTGGACGTGCTCCCGGCCGAGCCGTCGGTGGACGCACTCGTGGACGCCCTCGCGGAGTACGGCGTGAGCCTTGCGCTCACTGCCGCGCAGGCCGGGCAGCCGGCCTCGCGGCCGAGCGTGCGCAAGTCGTCCGCCCGCCGCAAGGCCACGTGAGCCCGACCGGCGACCCGCTGCCCCCGCTCCCGCGGCTCGTCCAGCGACCGAGGCGGCTACGGCAGACCCCGGCACTCCGCCGGCTCGTGGCGCAGACCCGGCTGCACCCGGCCGACCTCGTCCTGCCCGCGTTCGTGCGTGAAGGGCTGGGCGCGGGGGAGGCGGCGCCGATCGCCTCGATGCCGGGCGTCGCCCAGCACGGCCTGGACTCGCTGGTGGCCGTGGCCCGGCAGTGCGTGGCCGCCGGCGTCGGCGGGCTGATGGTCTTCGGGGTGCCGGCCGTCCGTGACGCCCGCGGCTCGGGTGCCGACGATCCCGACGGCATCCTCAACGTCGCCCTGCGACGGGTCCGCGAGGCGGCGGGCGACGACCTGGTGCTCATGGCCGACCTGTGCCTGGACGAGTTCACCGACCACGGCCACTGCGGGGTGCTGGATGCGGCCGGCCGCGTCGACAACGACGCCACGCTGGAGCGGTACGCCTCGATGGCCCTGGCCCAGGCGACCGCCGGCGCTGCCGTGGTCGGTCTCTCCGGGATGATGGACGGCCAGGTCGGCCACGTCCGGGCGGCGCTGGACGCAGCCGGCCGAGAGGACCTGGTGGTGCTCGCCTACGCGGCGAAGTATGCCTCCGGGTTCTACGGTCCGTTCCGGGAGGCGGTCGAGTCGACGCTGGTCGGCGACCGGGCGGCCTACCAGCAGGACCCGGCCAACGCGGCCGAGGCGCTGCGCGAGGTGCGGCTGGACCTGGCCGAGGGCGCCGACATCGTCATGGTCAAGCCGGCGCTTCCCTACCTCGACATCCTGGCCGCCGTGGCGGCCGAGTCGACGGTGCCCGTCGCCGCCTACCAGGTCTCGGGGGAGTACGCCATGATCGAGGCGGCCGCCGCACACGGGTGGGTCGACCGCGAGCGGGTCGTGCTGGAGTCCCTGACCGCGATCCGGCGGGCCGGCGCGTCGGTCATCCTCACGTACTACGCGCTGGAGGCGGCCCGGCTCATCGGCTGACCTCCAGCGGAGATGCCGCGCGCGCCAGGGTCTCCAGCCGGTCCAGCAGCCACGGCACGGCAGCCTCGTGCTCGGGCTTCATCAGCACGCTGCGCAGCACCCGCACCCGCTCCCCGTCCACCCGCACGTCCGGGTGACGGCGGGCGAAGTCCGCCGCGGAGACCGACAGCGTCGACACGAAGACCGGGTCAGCGTCGCGCATGCCGTCGCGCAGGATCCGTGCCGACGACGCGTCGACCTCGCCGGTGGTCCGGGCGCGGCGGTCCCAGTAGGTGACGATGTCCAGCTCGGCCGGCTGGTAGGTCGCCAGGACCGGCGACCCCGCCAGGTGACGGTCCCAGTGCAGGGCAGCCCGGCGGCACGCGGCGAGGACCGCGCCCAGCCCGGTGCCCGGGGTCAGCGGCAGCACCCGGAGCGTGGTCCACAGCGCGGCGGCCGCCGCTCCGGCCCGTGAGCACTCCAGCGAGATCTCGCCCAGATGCAGCTCGTCCGAGGTGAAGTAGGTGTAGGGGCTGTCGTGCACGTAGAACCGGCCCACCGTGGGGTCTCGGAACAGCACCGCCCCGCACCCGTAGGGCTGCAGGCCGTGCTTGTGTGGGTCCACGACGACCGAGTCCGCCAGCGCCACCGCACGCCACGGGACCGGGTCGACCAGCGGGTCCGGCGGCTCGGCGAGGAGGGTGAAGAACCCGCCGTAGGCGGCGTCGACGTGCACGCGGGCCCCGTGCCGGCGGGCCAGCTGCACGATCTCGTTCACCGGGTCGACTGCTCCCAGCCCGGTCGTGCCGGCGGTGGCGACGACGGTGCCGACGCGCCCCGTGACCAGCAGATCGGCCAACGCGGCGAGGTCCATCCGGCCACGGTCGTCGGCCGGCACGCGGAGCGCCTCGACGCCCAGCACCCCGCACATCCGCTGGTGGGTGTAGTGCGCCTCCGCGCCGAACGCGACCGCCTTGCCCGGGTGGCTCTGCCGCGCGACGTAGAGGGCCTCGAGGTTGGCGATCGTGCCGCTGCTGGTCAGGTGGCCGAGATGGCCGGAGGGCTCCCGGTCGAACCCGAACATGGCCGCCAGGTCCGCGACGACCTCGCGCTCGAGCTGGGCGGTCGCCGGTCCGCCGTCCAGCGCATGCGCGTTGGGGTTGATCCGCATCGCTGCGCTGTATGCCGCTACGGCCGCGGGATGCGGCGGCTTGAGCATCTGCCCGGCATACCTTGGCGAGAAGAAGGGGTAGTTCTCGCGCAGCCGCTCGCCCAGCTCGTCCAGCGCCGCCCTCATCTGGTCGTCGGCGACGCTGACGCTGGCGTGGGGCTCGACCGGGCCGAAGCCCGCCTCCCACTCGCGGACTCCCGCCACGGCATACGCCGCCCAGTCCGCCGGTTCGCTGCTCATGGCCCGGGACCCTACGCCAGCGCCGCATACCGTCGGAGGGCCCGAGTCGACCGCTCGAGCCGGTTCCGCCGGTCGGGGCCGGTTCCGCCGCTGGGGGCCGGTTCCGCCGCCTCGAGATCCCACTCCACCTGCCGAGATCCCAGAGACACAGGACAAAAGGCGGCTTCGTGCTGTGTCTTTGGGACCTCGGGAGGGATGTTGGGATCTCGGGGTCGGGCCCAGGCGGCGCAGACCTCATCCGGCGTCAGGCGGTGCCGGCCAGCTCGACGCCGAGCTCGATCTTGAGCTCGGCGTTGCGGGTGTCGACCGACGAAAGCGCGACGGTCGCCTCCACCGTGGAGCTGTCGAACGAGTCTCCGACACTGACCGTCGCGGCGAAGTCGGAGAACAGTCCGCGGACCTTGGTCACCATCAGGTGCTGCGCCACGAAGCCGATCTCGCTCTGCACGGGGTCGATGGTCCAGGCGCCGGGGGTGAGGTCTGAGAGGCTACTCATGGAGGTGCTCCTTGGCTGGTGGCAACGTGGGACCGCGATGAGCTTGGGGGGGCACCCGAGGCCGGTACGCACGAGAGGACGCCAGCATCACGATATTCAGCTTTCAACTATTTGAGGGACTGGCATGGTGAGCAACGGCACCGCACCAGCATGGCTCTCCGTGCGGGAGCAGCAGGCCTGGCGGGCGTACCTGCGCGGCAGCCGGCTCCTGGAGACGGTGTTCGACCGCGACCTGCAGCAGCACGGCCTGCAGCTCTCCGAGTACGAGATCCTGTCGATGCTCTCCGAGCGGGAGTCGCGGCGGCTGCGGATGTCGGAGCTCGCGGACCTGGTCGTGCAGTCGCGCAGCCGGCTCACGCACACGGCGACCCGGCTGGAGCGGCGGGGCTGGGTGCGCCGGGAGCCCTGTGAGGGTGACCGCCGGGGGGTCGAGCTGGTGCTGACCGACGACGGCTTGGACCAGGTCGCCCGGGTCGCCCCGCGACACGTCGCCAGTGTCCGGGCGCACCTGGTCGACCGGCTCACCCCGGCCCAGCTGGCAGCTCTCGGCAGGGCCATGTCGAGCGTCGCGGAGGCGATCGAGTCGACCGGCGAGGGTCGTGAGGTCGGCGAGGACGCCCGGTCCTGAGTGCCGGTAGGGGTCCAGCCGCCGACCGGCCGGCTGAGAGACTGCCGGGGTGACTGCACCTACGGCATCTACGGCACACACGGCATTTCCCACCGACGCTCCGCGGTCGCGGACCCTGATGGACCGCGCCGACAGGGTCACCCCAGGGGGCGTCAACTCACCGGTGCGGGCGTTCACGGCCGTCGGCGGCACGCCGCGCTTCATGGCGAGCGCCCGCGGGCCCCTGCTCACCGACGTCGACGGCCGTGAGTACGTCGACCTGGTCGGCTCCTGGGGGCCGATGATCCTGGGACACACCCATCCGGAGGTCCTGGCGGCCGTCCGGGACGCCGCGGGCCGGGCGTTCAGCTTCGGCATGCCCAGCGAGAACGAGGTGCTGCTCGCCGAGGAGATCGTGCGCCGGGTCGAACCGGTCGAGCAGGTGCGGCTGGTCAGCAGCGGCACCGAGGCGACGATGAGCGCCATCCGGCTGGCCCGCGGGTTCACCGGGCGGTCGGCCATCGTGAAGTTCGCCGGTCACTACCACGGCCACGTCGACGCCCTGCTCGCCTCGGCCGGCAGCGGCGTCGCGACGTTCGCCCTGCCGGGCTCTGCCGGGGTCCCCAGGTCCAGTGCCGGGGAGACCATCGTGCTGCCCTACAACGACGTGGCGGCCGTAGAGGCGGCGTTCGCCGAGCACGGCGACCGGATCGCCGCCCTCATCACCGAGGCGGCGGCGGGCAACATGGGGGTCGTGCCGCCCGACCCGGGCTTCACCGAGACGCTGCGCCGGATCACGGCCGCGCACGGCTCGCTGCTCGTCTCCGATGAGGTGATGACCGGGTTCCGGTGCAGCGGGAGCGGGTGGTACGGCCTCGAGGGCCCGTATGACGCAGGCGCGCCCGACCTGCTGACCTTCGGCAAGATCATGGGCGGCGGCTTCCCGGCAGCCGCGTTCGGCGGGAGGGCCGAGGTCATGGCCCTGCTGTCGCCGGTCGGCCCGGTCTACCAGGCGGGGACCCTCTCCGGTAACCCGGTCGCGACGGCGGCCGGGCTGGCGACCCTGTCCCGCTGCACTTCCGAGGTCTACGACCGGCTCGGCGAGGTCAGCGCCGTGATCGCGGACGCGGCGTCGGCCGAGCTCGCCCACGCCGGCGTCCCCCACGTCGTCCAGTGGGCCGGCAGCATGTTCAGCGTCTTCTTCCGGGAGCACCCGGTCCACACCTACGACCAGGCCCGCGCGCAGGACACCGCCGCGTTCGCCGCCTTCTTCCACTCCATGCTGGACCAGGGCGTCCACCTGCCGCCCAGCGCCTTCGAGGCGTGGTTCGTCAGCGCGGCGCACGACGACGGCGCCGTCGAGCGGGTGCTGGCCGCGCTGCCCAGGGCAGCGGCCGCCGCAGCAGGCAGTGCGACAATCCCCGCATGAGCGCTCCCGCCGGCTCGGCCAGGCCGCGCACCGTGGTGCACCTGCTGCGCCACGGTGAGGTGGAGAACCCGGGGAAGCTGCTCTACGGACGGCTGCCGGGCTTCCACCTCTCCGGGCTCGGCCGCGAGATGGCCGACATGGTCGCCCACCATCTGAGCGACCGTGACGTCCGGCTGGTCGTCGCGTCCTCCCTCGAGCGGGCCCAGGAGACCGCCCGTCCCATCGCGGCCGAGCACGGCATCGGGGTCACCACGGACGACCGGGTGATCGAGGCCGGCAACAAGTTCGAGGGGCTGACCTTCGGGGTCGGCGACGGCTCGCTGACGCACCCCGAGCACTGGGCGAAGATGGTCAACCCCTTCACCCCGTCCTGGGGTGAGCCCTACACCCGGATCGCGGCCCGGATGAGCGCCGCCGTCGCCGGGGCGCGCGGCGCCGCACGCGGTCACGAGGCGGTCCTGGTCTCCCACCAGCTGCCCATCTGGACCGCGCGACGGTTCCTCGAGGGCAGGCCGCTGTGGCACGACCCCCGTCGGCGCCAGTGCGCCCTCGCCTCGCTGACCACGCTCACCTACCGGGGGGACCAGCTGCAGTCGATCGGCTACAGCGAGCCGGCAGCATCGCTGCTGGGCGCGGCCAGCCAGCGAGCGGGCGCGTGAGGCCCTCCGGCCGTATCGCCGCCCCCCTCACCGTCGCCCTCACCCTGGCAGCGGTGCTTCTCCTGTCCGCGTGCGGCCCGGACCCCAACTCCATCGCGGCCCAGGCCCAGTCGGGGGACCGCAAGGGGTATGTCTCCCAGGACGGGTCGATCCAGCGGCTCGGCTCGTCCACCCGCCGGGCCCCGCTCTCCCTGGCCGGCAGCACCCTCCGGGGTACGCCGTGGACCCTCGCCGGCGACAGGGGCAAGGTCGTCGTGCTTAACGTCTGGGGATCGTGGTGCCCGCCCTGCGTGGCGGAGGCCCCGGACCTGCAGAAGGCCTGGACGCGGCTGTCCCGGGAGCCCGGCTCCGCCGGCAGGGTCCAGTTCATGGGCATCGACATCCGCGAGAGCCGGGCCAACGGCGCAGCGTTCGTCCGCAGCCACGGGATCACCTACCCCTCGCTCAGCGACGAGGGGTCGCAGGCGCTGCTCTCCCTGCAGGGCGCCGCGCCCAGCCCTCCCACGACGATCGTCCTGGACCCGCAGGGCCGGATCGCGGCCCGGGTCCTCGGGCCGGTCTCGGCCGACACGCTGACCGCCCTGGTGCACGACGTCCTGGCCGAGTCGGCATGACCATGGCCCTGGTGACCACGTCGCTGGCCGCGGACGCTGGGTCGACAGTCACCAGCGGAGCGCTCCCGGCCGCCCTCGTCGTGGCGGTGGCGGCGGGGCTGGTGTCCTTCGCCTCGCCCTGCGTGCTGCCGCTGGTGCCGGGCTTCCTCGGCTACGTCACCGGGCTCTCCGACGTCGCGCTCGAGCGCCGTGGCCGCGGCCGGCTGCTGCTCGGCGCCGTGCTGTTCGTCCTCGGCTTCAGCGTCGTCTTCATCTCCGCGGTCGCCACGGTGTCCGCCCTCGGCGCCCTGCTGGTCGAGCACCGCCGGGTGATCTCCGTGGTCGGCGGCCTCGTGGTGATCGCGATGGCCTCGGTGTTCCTGGGTCTCGGCAGCAGCTGGAGCTGGCAGCCACGGTGGCGCCCGGCAGCGGGCCTGGTCGGCGCGCCGCTGCTGGGCGTGGTCTTCGGCCTGGGCTGGGCCCCCTGCATCGGGCCCACCTTCAGCGCGATCCTCGCCCTGTCGGTCAACCTGGGAGGCGACCAGTCCCTCGTCCGCCGCGGCATCCTGCTGGCGGTCGCCTACTGTGCCGGTCTCGGACTGCCCTTCCTGCTCATCGCCGCCGGCTACTCGCGGGCAGCCGGGGTCTCGGGCTGGCTGCGCCGCCGGCACCGGGGCGTCCAGCTGCTCGGCGGCACCCTGCTCCTGGTCGTCGGGGTGCTCCTGGTCACCGGCCTCTGGGACACGGTGACGACGACGGTGCAGTCCCGCCTCGTCCGCGGCTTCCAGACGGTGCTGTAGGTGAGCGCCACCCGCCTGGACACCAGGCCGGACGAGAGCGAGGTCGTCCAGCCGCGCCTGGGTGCGCTGGGCTGGCTGCGCTGGGCCTGGCGGCAGCTGACCAGCATGCGCACGGCCCTGTTCCTGCTGCTCCTGCTCGCGGTCGCCGCCGTACCCGGCTCCATCTGGCCGCAACGCGGCATCGACGCGGGACGGGTCGCGGACTACCTCGCCCAGCACCGCTCGCTCGGCCCGTGGCTAGACCGGCTCGGCTTCTTCGACGTCTACTCCTCGGCGTGGTTCGCGGCGATCTACCTGCTGCTGTTTGTCTCCCTCGTCGGCTGCGTCCTGCCGCGGTCCCGGCTGCACTGGCGCGCCCTGCGGGCCCGGCCGCCGCGCGCACCGGCCCGGCTGCACCGGCTGCCCGAGCACGCCGAGGCCGAGGTCGACGGCACCCCGGAGCAGGTGCTGGCGGCCGCGCACGCGGTCCTGCGGGCCAGGCGCTACCGCGTCGGCTCCAGCGGGCCGGACGCCCTGAGCGCCGAGACCGGCTATCTGCGCGAGAGCGGCAACCTGGTCTTCCACACCGCGCTGCTCGTCGTCATCGTCGGCGTCGCGGTCGGCCACCTGTTCGGCTGGCGGGGCGACGTGATCGTCCCCACCGGGCACACGTTCGCCAACACCGCCGCCGGCTACGACACGCTCGACCCGGGGCCGCTGGTCGACCTCTCGACGCTGCAGCCGTTCTCGGTCAGGCTGGACCGGATGGACGTCACGTTCGAGGAGCAGGCCGGTGGTGCCCAGCGGGGCGCGCCGCGGGACTTCACGGCGTACACGACGACCCGGGCCGCCCCGGGCGCTTCGCGGGTGCGGCAGGTCCTCAAGGTCAACCATCCGCTGACCTTCGGGCGGGCGTCGCTGTTCCTGCTGGGCAACGGCTACGCGCCGGTGATCACCGTGCGTGACACCACCGGTGCGGTGCTGTTCGACGACGCCGTGCCGTTCCTGGCCCAGGACAACAACTACCGGTCGGTGGGAGCGGTCAAGGTCCCCTCGGCGCAGCCGAAGCAGCTCGGCCTGCAAGGGGTATTCCTGCCCACGGCGGTCTTCGTCAACGGCTCGCCCACCTCCATCTTCCCCGCCCTCAAGCGCCCCGGGCTGCTGCTCGGTCTCTACGAGGGCACGCTGTTCCCGGGCGGGCGGCCTCAGTCGGTCTACAGCCTGGACACCTCGCACATGTCGGCCGTCACCGCCGCCAACGGCAAGCCGCTGCTGCTGTCTCTCCAGCCGGGCCAGACCGTGACCCTGCCCGGCGGCAGGGGCACGGTCACCTTCGACGGCGTCGACCGCTTCGCCGGCCTCTCGGTGCGCTACGACCCAGGCAAGGCGCTGGCTCTGTGGGGTGCGCTGGCGGCCCTGGCCGGGCTGGTGTGCTCGCTGACGATCCGGAGGCGCCGGGTGTTCGTGCGCGTAGGCGTCCCCGTCGCCTTCGCTGGGCAAGCCGACGGGGAGGCGCAGGTCGGGGACGGTCACGACGGGGAGGAGCCGGACGGCGGACCGCTCGACGACGGGCAGCAGCGCGCGGGGCGCCGGCCAGGGGGCGCCGGTCCGGCCCGCGCGCGTACCCTGGTCACGATCGGCGCCCTGGCCAAGGGTGAGGACCCCCGGCTGGGTGCGACCATCCGGCAGCTGCTGGACACGATCGCAGAACGGACCGCCATCACCGCGGCGTCCCCGCCGGCAGCGCCGACCACTCCCGCCCGGCGGGACGGGGCGGCGGCAGGATCGCAAGGACTGGAGCGAACGGCACGATGACGAACGAGACGCTCGCGCTCTACGCCAACTACGCCCTGTACTCGGCGATGGCCGTCTTCACCATCGCGATGGTCGCCTTCGCGACGGACCTGGCCGGTTCGAGGCCGCCCGCGACGGCGTCCGCGGGGTCCCGGCAGGGTGAGCTGGTCGGCTCCGGCGGGCCCCTTCCCGGCCCGTCATCGCCGGTGCCGTCATGGGAGCGCGCGGGAGCGGACAACGGTGACCAGGCGGCCGCGCCGGCCCGTCGTCGCGTCTCGGCGGGCATCGCCATGTCGCTGTCCTGGCTGGGGCTGCTGCTGCTGCTGCTCGGCGACACACTCCGCGGCTGGTCGGTCCACCGCGCCCCGCTGGGCAACATGTTCGAGTTCGCCGCCGTGGGGACGACGTTCGTGATGGCGGTGTTCCTCGGGCTGAGCCTGCGCCGGGACGTCCGCTGGCTCGGGCTGTTCGTCGTCGGCCCCGTGCTGCTCACCCTGGGCCTGGCGCTGACGGTGTTCTACACGCAGGCCAGCCAGCTGCTGCCGTCGTTACGCAACTACTGGCTGCTGATCCACGTGACGGTGGCGACCCTTTCCGTGGCGCTGTTCACCATCGGGTTCAGCGTGACGATCCTGCACCTGCTCAAGGCCCGCCGGGAGGCCTCCCCGCCGGCGCGCCCTGGCTTCATGGAGTCGCTCCCGAGCGCCGCTGCGCTGGACCGGACGGCATACGGGCTGCATGTGGTCGCCTTCCCGCTCTGGACGTTCACGCTGATCGCCGGTGCCATCTGGGCGGAGCAGGCGTGGGGCCACTACTGGAACTGGGACCCCAAGGAGGTGTGGACGTTCGTCATCTGGGTGGTCTACGCCGCCTACCTCCACTCCCGCGCCACGACCGGGTGGTCGGTGCGTTCGGCGTCCTACCTGGCGCTGGCCGGCTATGGCTGCATCCTGGTCAACTACATGGTGGTGAACGTCTACTTCGTCGGCCAGCACTCCTACTCGGGCATGTGATGGTCCGTTACTCGGTCCTGCGGCTGCTGCTGTTCTTCGGCTTCCTCTGCCTGTTCTGGCTGCTGTCGCTGCGTGGGCTCTGGTTGGTCCTCGCCGCGGCGCTGGCCTCGATGCTGGTGTCCTTCTGGCTGCTCCGACGGCTGCGCGAGGACTTCAGCGCCCAGCTGGCCGCTCGACTGGACGCGCGCGCTGCGCGGGCCGTGCAGCGTGCCGACGCGCGGGCTGTCGGTCGGGACGAGGCCGTGGAGGACGCGGCCGTCGAGACCGACGCACGCGCCCGGCCCCAGGATGACTGACATGGGTGCCGGCCGCGGCGCTGGTGCACCCGTCAGGTGGTGATCGCCTCGGCCAGCGTGGTGGCGCGGGCAAGTCGCCGGTCGGTGGTGACCAGCGGGGCCTGCATCCGGGCGGCCAGCTCTACGTAGAGCGCATCCACCAGGCGGAGGTCGGCGCGCCGAGCCCAGGCGCCGGGCAGGAGCGGGGCAAGCGGCTCCCGATGCACCGGCATCGTGGTCAACAGCGTCAGCCGTTGGTCTACCTCGTCCGGGCCGAGCAGACCGCCGCGGTGGAGGCGACCGAGGGCGGAGAGGACCTCGGCGTCCACGTGGGCGGGTGCATGCCACACGGCGCCCCGCAGGCGCCGGCCCAGCGCTGGAGCGTTGGCCGTGCCCACCAGGATGTCCACCAGAGCGCAGGCGTCGACGACGACCGGATCAGTGATCGTCCTCACCCGCCAGCTCTGCGCGCGCAGCGGCAACGGCCGCCAGGACGTGCTGGTGCTCCACCTGCACCGCGGGCAGCGCCGCGACCCGCTCCAGCCACTGCGCGGATGCCTGGGCCGCCAGCTGGGCTTCGAGCGCCGAGCGGGTCGCAGCGGAGACGTTCAGTCCCGCAGCCCGCGCTCGTTCGGCCAGCTCGTCCGGGAGGTAGACGTTCACCCGAGTCATGAGACACACACTATACACACGTGGGGTCCGGACGCCCGCTCTCAGCCCAGGTGGCGCGACGCACCCAGACCCAGAGCCAGCAGCGCGGCGTAGACGAGCTCGAGCCGTCCGGTGCCCAGAAGCGCCGGCACCAGCTCACGCCCCGTCGCCCCTCCCCTGACCAGCCGCAGCAGCGGCACCGCCAGGGCGAAGGCGAGCACGGCGACCAGGGCTGTACGGTGCACGCTGCCCGCCACCGCGACGGCGAGCAGCGCAGCAGCGACGAGCAGGGCATACAGCGTGCGGGTGCGGCGGTCGCCGAGCCGGACCGCCAGCGTCAGCTTGCCGTGCCGCCGGTCGTCCGGGATGTCACGCAGGTTGTTGGCCACCAGCAGGGCGCACGCCAGTGCGCCGACGCCCACGGCTGCCGCGACGGTGGCGAGGTCGACCCGACCGGCCTGGGTGTACGTCGTCCCGAGCGTTGCGACCAGGCCGAAGAAGACGAAGACGAACAGCTCACCGAGTCCGGCGTAGCCGTAGGGGTGTCGCCCGCCGGTGTAGTACCAGGCGGCGGCGATGGATGCGGCGCCGACGAGCAGGAGCCACCACGTGCCGCTCACGGCGACGAGGGCGAGGCCCAGCGCGGCTGCCGCGGCGAAGGCGCCGAAGGCCGCGACCTTGACCTGCACCGGCTCCGCGAGGGCCTGCCCGACAAGCCGCACCGGCCCTACCCGGCGGGCGTCGGTGCCCCGGATGCCGTCGGAGTAGTCGTTGGCGTAGTTGACGCCCACCTGCAGGCACAGGGAGACCAGCAGGGCGAGCACGGCTCTCCCCGGCGCCGCGCCGTGCAGCGCGGACGCCGAGCCGGTGCCCGCAAGAACGGGGGCGACGGCGGCGGGCAGGGTGCGTGGCCGGGCGCCGTGCACCCACTGGGCGAGCGTGGCCATGCCTCAGCGGTTCGGCTCTCGCGCGCCGGAGACCGGGGATGGCGGGCCGGTGCACCGGCCGCCGCCGGTGGGCGCACCCATCAGAGCTTGCGCAGGAAGTCCGGGTCGTCGTCCGGGCCTCGCGGCCCCCCCGCCGGAGGCATCCGGCGACCCAGCGACGGCGGCGCCGACGTCTGCCGCCCGGCGACCAGCCAGGCGATGCCCCCGACCAGAGGGAACAGCAGGATCAGCACGATCCACAGGACCTTGGGCAGGTTGCGGACCGCGGTGTCCTTGGTCTGGATGCAGTCCACCACGTTGTAGACGGTGAAGGCGACGAGCAGCAGCGGCCACACGACTCTGAGCACGGCGCATTCCCTCCCTCACAGGTGGTCTCCCATGGTGCCATCTGCGCCTGACACTACGCACAGGGTTGCGGCCACCGCCGCCCGGTCGGGCTTGCCCGGCCCGCGCAGCGGCAGCCGCGGCAGGACCGCCAGCACCGTCGGCAGTGCGTGCGCGGGAAGGATGCCGCTCAGCTGCGAGCGCACGTCCGCCAGAGCAGGCGTCGGGACGCCCGGCGACAGCGTCACGGCGAGCCCGACCCGCTGTCCCCACTCGGGGTCCTCCAGGCCGACCACCACAGCCAGAACCACGCCGCCGACGTGCTCGGTCACCGCGTCCTCGACCAGCCGGGGGGCCACCTTCAGGCCCCCGGTGCTGATCATGTCGTCGACCCGGCCCTCGACGACGAGCGCGCCGCGCTCGTCGAGCGAGCCGACGTCGTCGGTACGGAACCAGGCTTCCCCGCCGGACCGAGCGCTGCCGCCGGAGGCCGTCGCGTCCGGAAGCGCCCGCCGGAAGGCGGCCGCGGTGAGGTCCGGGCGCCCGAGGTAGCCGTCGGCCAGCGTGTCCCCGCCCAGCTCGATCCGCCCGGCGTCATCGAGCCGGTGCGCCGAGCAGTCCAGCGGCACGCCGTCGTAGACGCATCCGCCGGCTGTCTCGCTCATCCCGTAGGTCGTGGTGACGCGCACCCCGTGGCGGGAGGCCTCGCGCAGCAGGGCCGCGGGCGTGGCGGCGGCGCCGACGAGCACGGCGTCGTACCGGCGCAGTGCCTCGGTGCCGGCGGGGTCGGCCAGCAGCCGGGCCAGCTGGGTCGGGACGACCGCCGTGTAGGTCCTTTCGCGCCCGCTCAGTGCGGCGGTGGCCTGGGCGAAGGCGGCCGCGGTGAAGCCCCCGCTCGAGTCGACGGCGACCGGGGTGGTGCCGGCGACCACGGAGCGGACCAGGACCTGCATACCTGCGACGTGGTGAGTGGGTAGCGCGAGTACCCATCGGCCGGCGCCGCCGAGCCGGCGGTGCGTCGCCCGGGCCGAGGCCTGCAGCGCTGCGGCGCTCAGCAGGGCCAGCTTCGGCGCTCCCGTGGAGCCGGAGGTACCGACGACGACTGCCAGCCCGTCAGGCAGCGACGTGGCGTCGACGGCACCGGGGTCTGCCGGCGGCGCGGATCCCGGGGCATGGGGCAGCAGCGCGGGCCCGGTGCCGTCCAGGGACGCCTCGATCGCTGCCAGGGAAGCCAGGACGGCGCGGCCGGCGGCCATCTCCACCGCGAGCAGCCGGCGCACGGTCAGTCGCTCACCCCTGGGGGACCCAGGGCTCGTGCCATCCCCCGACGGCTGCGGTGAGCTCGTCGGCGGCCTTCGGCCCCCTCGTGCCGGCGGCATACGGCTCCGGCGCCCCGCTCCGGTCCAGGACCGGCGCCAGGACACGCCAGGTCTCCTCGAGGCCGTCCTCGCGGCTGAACGGGCCGCGGTCGCCCTTCATCGCCGCGGACAGCAGCTCCTCGTAGGCCGTGGGGTCGTAGTCCCCCTTCGCCAGGTCGGCATCGAGGATCACCGGTCGAAGCGCCGCGGCGTCGGCCTGCTTGCCCTGCAGCGTCAGCCGGAGCGCCGGCGCGGGGTCGATCAGCAGCACGAGCTGGTTGGCCTCGACCGGGTCGTCGAGCGTGGCGAACCCCAACGGCGGAGGGGTCTTGAAGATGACCCGGACCTCGGTGCTGGTGACCGCCAGGGCCTTGCCCGAACGCAGGAAGAACGGGACGCCTGACCAGCGCCAGTTGTCGACCTCCAGCCGCAGCGCCACGTACGTCTCGGTGGTGGAGCCCTCCGCGACGCCCTCCGTCTGTGCGTAGCCGTCGTACTGCCCGCGCACGACGTGCTCGGGCCTGGCTACCGGCATCGAGGCGAACACGTCCCGCTTGCGGTCCGAGAGGGCGTCGGCGCCGGCCAGCGCCGGGGGCTCCATCGCGACCATGGCCAGGACCTGCATGAGGTGGTTCTGGACGACGTCACGCAGGGCGCCCACCTTGTCGTAGAACGCGCCACGCCCGCTTACGTCGAAGCTCTCGGCCAGGGTGATCTGCACGCTGTCGACGTAGCCGCGGTTCCACAGCGGCTCGAGCACGGTGTTGGCGAAGCGCAGGTGCAGCAGGTCCTGGACCGAGAGCTTGCCCAGGAAGTGGTCGATCCGGTAGATCTGCGACTCCCGCAGCAGCGCGGTGAGCTGGGCGTTGAGCGCCCGGGCCGACTCCAGGTCGTGGCCGAACGGCTTCTCGATGACGACGCGGGCGTGTTCGGTCAGGTGCGCCGACGCCAGTCCCTGCACGACGGGCCCGAACAGCATCGGCGGCAGCTCGAGGTAGAACACCGGCTGGGTGGCCTCGCCCATCGCCTTGGCCACCTTCTCGAACGTCGCCGCGTCGGTCAGGTCGCCCCCCACGTAGCTCATGCGGGCGAGCAGCCGGTCCAGTGCCTCGCGGTCCAGCTCGGCGGCGTCCACCAGGTGCTCGACCGACTCTCGCGCGCGCGCCCGCAGGTCCTGATCGGACCAGTCCTCGGCGGCGACTCCGACGACCGGACAGCGCAGCTCGCCCCTGCGCTCCAGACGGTAGAGCGACTCGAACGTCATCTTGCGGGCCAGGTCGCCGCTGACGCCGAAGGCCACGAAGACATCTGCTGGTGCGCCGTGCTCGCTCATCGAGGACCGTTCGTCGTAGGGATGTCGCCCCACGATAGGAGGTCCGTCTGCGAGTGGGCGGTGGACCGGGTCAGCGGCGGCTCAGCGGCGGACGTCCGCCGGCCCCTGACTGAGCGGCAGCCCCGCCTGGACCCACGCCTCCACCCCACCGATCATGTCCGTGGCCCGCCAGAGGCCCAGCGAGCGCAGGGCGGCGGCCGCGAGGCTGGAGCTGTATCCCTGGCGGCAGACGACCACGACGTCCATGTGGTGGTCGCTGGCTTCCGGGATGCGGAACTCGCTCACCGGGTCCAGCCGCCACTCGAGCACCGTGCGGTCGATCACCAGAGCCCCTGGGAGCTCTCCCTGCTCGCTGCGCTGGCTCTCGGTGCGCGTGTCGACCAGCAGCGCACCGCGGCGTGCGGCGGCCCGCGCCTCGTGCGGGGTCAGCCGGCGCACGCCGACGCGTGAGGCGGCGAGCAGCCCGTCGACCCCGCGCAGAGCCTGGGCGCTTGGGCAGGGCCGAGCGTCGAGCAGCGTGTCGTCCATCCGCCGATTGTGCACAGGGTGACCCCCCGCAGCGCGCCCCGGCCCCTTGAGCGGGACGGAAGCACCACGAAGGGGGTGCCCAGTCAGAAGTACCAGGGGAAGGCCGACCAGTCCGGGTCGCGCTTCTCCAGGAACGCGTCCCGCCCCTCGACCGCCTCGTCGGTCATGTAGGCCAGGCGGGTGGCCTCGCCGGCGAAGACCTGCTGGCCGGTCAGCCCGTCGTCGAGCAGGTTGAACGCGAACTTCAGCATCCGCTGCGCGGTCGGGCTCTTGGCGGTCACCTCGCGCGCCACCTGCAGCGCGGTCGCCTCCAGGTCGGCGTGGTCGGCGACGATGTTGACCGCTCCCATGGCCTGCATCTCCTGCGCCGAGTAGGTGCGCCCGAGGAAGAAGATCTCCCGGGCCCGCTTCTGGCCCACCATGCGGGCCAGGTATGCCGACCCGTAGCCGCCGTCGAAGGACCCCACGTCGGCGTCGGTCTGCTTGAACCGGGCATGCTCCGCGCTGGCGATGGTCAGGTCGCAGACGACGTGCAGGCTGTGGCCTCCGCCGGCCGCCCAGCCGTTGACCACCGCGACCACCACCTTGGGCATCGTCCGGATCAGCCGCTGGACCTCCAGGATGTGCAGCCGGCCTCCCTCCGCCCTGACCCGAGCGCTGTCGACGGTGTCCGCGCCCTCCCCCTCGGCGTACTGGTACCCGGACCGGCCGCGGATCCGCTGGTCCCCGCCGGAGCAGAACGCCCAGCCGCCGTCCTTGCGGCTCGGGCCGTTGCCGGTGATCAGCACCGCGCCGACGTCGGGAGTGCGCCTGGCGTGGTCGAGCACCCGGTAGAGCTCGTCCACGGTGTGCGGCCGGAAGGCGTTGCGCACCTCCGGCCGGTCGAAGGCGACCCGCACGGCACCCGCGTCGTTGGCCCGATGGTAGGTGATGTCGGTCAGCTCGAACCCCTCGACCCGGTGCCACGCCGTCGCGTCGAACAGGTCCGAGACAGGGGAAACCCGCTCACCGGCGCCGCTGCTCACGTCAGCGAGGATATGCGCATGCCGACCGCCGGACCGCCCGCCGCCGCACGCAGGACGTGGGTGGCAGACCTGCCGGGGATCGCGGCGCTGCCGGGGATCGCGGAGCTCGTCGCGGCAGCGACGGTGGTGCGCATCCCGCTGCGCGTCCGCTTCCGCGGGGTGGACGTCAGAGAGGCCCTGCTCCTGCGCGGACCGCACGGCTGGGGCGAGTTCGCGCCGTTCATCGAGTACGACGACGCCGAGTCCGCGCCCTGGCTGGCGGCGGCGATCGAGACGGGCTGGTCGAGCTGGCCGGCGCCGGTGCGCGAGGTCGTCCCCTGCAATGCGACGGTGCCCCCGGTCGAGGCGGCCGACGTGGCGGGGGTGCTCGCGCGGTACGACGGCTGCACCACGGCCAAGGTCAAGGTGGCGCAGCCGGGCCAGGGCCTTGCCGACGACCTCTCGCGGGTCGCCGCCGTCCGCGACGTGATGGGACCCACTGCCCGGATCCGCGTCGACGCCAACGGCGGCTGGGCCGTGGAGGAGGCGACGGACGCGCTCCGGCGGCTCTCGGCATACGGGCTGGAGTATGCCGAGCAGCCGTGCGCCGGCGTGCCGGAGCTGCGCCGGCTGCGCATCGCCCTGGCCCGGCGCCGCATCGACGTGCTCGTCGCTGCCGACGAGTCGGTCCGCCGGGCGCAGGACCCGATGCTCGTCGTCCGCGAGGAGGCGGCCGACGTGGTCGTCGTCAAGGTCGCGCCCCTGGGCGGCGTGGCCGCTGCCCTGGCCATCGCCGCCGCATGCGGCCTGCCGGCGGTCGTGTCCAGCGCGCTAGACACCTCCGTGGGGATCGCCGCGGGCACCGCGCTCGCGGCCGCCCTGCCGGACCTGCCGTACGCCTGCGGCCTCGGCACCGTGGAGCTGCTCGTCGGCGACGTGTCCCGGCCCTCTCTGGTGCCGGTCGGCGGCGCCATCGCGGTGGGACGGGCGCAGGTCGACGACGAGCTCGTCCAGAGGTGGCGGGCTCCCGAGCACCGGCAGCAGTGGTGGCTTCGCCGGCTCGCTCGCTGCCAGGCCCTGCTGGGCAGCTGAGGGGCGCCAGCACCAGCCGTCAGCTGCCGGTGACCGCCTTGGCGGCGGATCGGGAGACCGCCTCGAGGATCTGGACCCCCCGACCCATGGAGGGCCGGCCGTCCGATAGGGCGGCCATGAGCAGTCGGTGCCCGTGGTGCTCGACGGCCCCGACGCTGTTGACCACCCACAGCCCCGTGGCGGTCCGCGGCAGCCAGCCGTTCTTGACCCGGTACCGCTCGCCGGTGCGCGTGTCCGCTGCCGAGACCCCCCAGTCCTGGTCCGGCTCCACGTCATCCAGCAGGGCGCGGATGTAGGCGCGAGAGCCCGACGTGAGCTCGGAGTCGTCGGTGAAGATGTCCTGCAGCAGCGCCACCTGGTCACTCGCTGACGTGGTGGTGGTGCCCCACCTGCCTCCATGGCCGCCGTGTGTCGCGGTCAGCCCGAACCGCTCGTTGGCCTCGTCGAGCCCTCGAGCACCGCCGATGACCCGCCAGAGCGTGCTGGCGGCGTCGTTGTCGCTGCGCTCGACCATCGCCCTGGCGCTGGCCCGCAGGCCGCTGCTCAGCCGCCCGTGCCGCTGCAGCAGCAGGGTTGCGAGGATGTCCAGCTTGACGATGCTGGCCGTGGCGAAGCCGGGCCCGCCGTCGCCGTACGCTGCCGTGACGCCGGTGTCCAGGTCCGCCACCGCGACGGACAGCCGCCCCGGCGTGCCCCGATCGGCGGCGAGCACGGCGCGCCTCAGCGCCGTCGCCGCCTCCCTTGCGGAGACCACGCGCGTGGGCGTGCGGCTGCTGGCCGCGCGGCTCGGGGACGGCGACGGGCGGGACGAGGGGGCCGAGGGGGCCGACGTCCTGGAGGTCCCGGTGGAGGCAGCCGGTGCGGAGGACGAGCTGGCAGCAGGGCCGGGTATGGACGAAAGGCTGGCGGCAGGGGCGGGTGCGGCGGAGGTCGCCGTAGCCGGCGACGAGGGCCGGCCCGGTCCGCTGGAGGACGCAGTCAGCACCACGCGCAGCACCACTGTCGCCAGGACGGCTAGGGCGACCAGCGCAGCGAGCCCGAACGAGGCCAGGCGCGCCCGTCGACGGCGCAGCCGTGCCAGCCCCGCCCCCGAGTTCCCCACACCCAGCAGCGTAGGCGCTGGCTCACAGGTGGCTGGCTGTTCCCCGGGAGGGTCCTGGACGAGTCGCGGGCGCTCCCGGACGGATCGAGGGCCCCGGTCCCGGGGGTACGGCAGGATCGAGGCGTGAACCCGGCCACGGCATGCGCCGTCACCCTGGTCGACGCGCTCGTCGCCCAGGGTGTCACCGACGCGGTGGTGTGCCCAGGTTCCCGCTCGGCAGCGCTCGCCTACGCGATCCAGGACGCCGACCGCGCCAGCCGGATCCGGATGCACGTGCGCGTGGACGAGCGCTCGGCCGGCTTCCTCGCGCTCGGGCTGGCGAAGCTGAGCGGGCGACCGGTCCCCGTCCTCACCACCTCCGGGACCGCGCTGGCCAACCTGCACCCGGCCGTCCTGGAGTCCAGCCAGGCGTCGGTGCCGCTGCTGGTGCTCAGCGCCGACCGGCCGCCGGAGCTGCGCGGGACCGGCGCCAACCAGACCACCGACCAGCTGCACTTCTTCGGCCGCGCGGTGCGGTGGTTCCACGAGGTCGGGACACCTGCGCAGGGCGACGACCCGCGGGTATGGCGTGCCGTCGCCGCCCGTGCCTACGCGGCGGCGGTCGGCACGATGGGCTCACCGGCGGGCCCGGTGCACCTCAACCTGCCGATGCGGGAGCCGCTCCTGCCGGACCACCCCGACCATCCACCAGCGGCCGAGCCGCCACGTGAGGCGGAGCCGCCACCTGCGCCTGCATCCACCGCCGATCTGGTCCAGCGGACACAGCCCGCCCCGGGGCCGGTGGTGCCGGACGCGCCACGCACCTTGATGGTGCTCGGCGACCTGCCGCAACCGGGCCAGTCAGCCGACGCGGTGGCGCTGGCACGCGCGCGGGGATGGCCGGTCGTCGCCGAGCCGTTCGGCCGGTTCGACCGCACGGACGTGGTGGCTCATGGGCCGCTGCTGCTCACCGCCGCGGACTGGGTGGAGCGGCACCGGCCCGGACGGGTCCTGGTGGTCGGTCGACCGACGCTGTCCCGGGCGGTCACCGCCGTGCTCGCCGACGACCGCTCGACCGTCGAGCTGGTCAGCGCGCTGCCGCAGTGGACCGACCCGGGACACGTGGCGCAGCGGGTCTACCCGTGGGCGTCGGTGCAGGCGTCGGTGCAGGCGTCGGTGCAGGCGTCCCTGGCAGATCCGGCCGAGGCGGGGGTCGGTCAGGACGGCGGCTGGCTCGCGACGTGGCGGCAGGCCGGTGCGGCGGTGGCAGCCGCGGTCGACGACGTGATCGCCGGGTCCTGGCCGTCGGGGCTGGCCGTCGCCAGTGCCCTGGTCGCCGGGCTCCCGCCCGGAGCGGTGCTGTTCACGGGCTCCTCCAACCCGGTCCGGGACCTGAGCCTGGCCATGGGCGCTCGGGACAGCCTGTCCGGCGTTTCCGTGCTGGCCAACCGCGGACTGGCCGGCATCGACGGCTGCGTCTCCACCGCGGTGGGTGTCGCGCTGAGCAGCCCCGGTCGGCCCGCGTACGCCCTGATGGGCGACCTGACCTTCCTGCACGACGCCAACGGCCTGCTGATCGGGCCGGCCGAGCCTCGGCCCGACCTGACATTCGTGGTCGTCAACGACGACGGCGGCGGCATCTTCACCCTCCTGGAGCCGGGCGACCCGTCGAGGGCGGAGGAGTTCGAGCGGGTCTTCGGCACGCCGACGGGGGCCTGCATCGAGGCGCTGTGCCGGGGGCACGGTGTGCCGCACGTGCTGGCGCGCAGCAGGGCGGACTTCGCCGACGCCGTGAGCGACAGACCGAGCGGCATCCGCGTCGTGGAGGTCAGGGTCGAGCGAGGCTCGCACCGCGGGCTGCACCGCCGCCTGCGCGAGACGGCCGCGCAGGCCCTGGCCTAGAAGTCGACCGCCCCGAGCGGCTCACGGTCGTCGCTCATCGCCCGCGACAGCGGCCACAGGGACCCCGGCCGGAGCTCCTGCACCGTCCCGGCCATCCGCTGGGCGGCGAGGGTCCTGCTGCCGAGGTACGCCGCGCCGAGCGCCTGCACGGGCAGGCGCACCTCGGCGTCCGCGTCGGTGCGCTCGCAGCGGGCAGATCCGGTCGAGTCGACCTGCAGGTGCCAGCGGCCCTGGTTCCAGGGGCACACGTCGTCGCGGACGTCGAGCACCACGTCGCACGCGGCGGAGTAGCCCCGGGCGGCCAGCGCGAGGTCGACGTCGACGAGGCGCAGCCACAGCCCGTCGCGCACGGCGAGCCCCCCGCCGCGGGGGCTGCCGGTCCACCAGACAAGCGGGTCCTCGACGCCGCGTGCGTGGAACGTGGTGCTCGCCACCAGGTCGAAGTCGACCAGCCGCCGGGCCATCGCCAGCAGCGATGGGGCGTCCACGGCGGCCATCTCCAGCACCTTCAGCGTCCCGCGGGGCTGGCCGGCCTCCCACTGCTGGGTGCGATGGAAGATCGCGTACCCGGTCGGCTCGCCGGTCGAGACGGTGCCGGATCCGGCGTAGGCGAACAGCAGCTGGTCCGGCTCACGGCCCCGACGTCGCTCCGGTCGGTCGACCAGGACCGCCTGCACGTAGTCGTCGGCCCGCGTGACGACGCCGGGGCCCACTGCAGCGGCTCGTGCGTGGACGTCCTGGAGCCGGCGCAGCGCCGGGGGGTCGGCGTCGACGGCGACGAACCGGGTCTGCACCCCGGCCGCCGCCTCGTCCAGCTCAGGAGCGAGGAACGCCGTCCCGCGGTCGAGGGTGAGCGAGACCTCCAGGGAGGCGACGGCATACCCGAACCGGCCGTAGATGCCGACCTCGGCCGCATGCAGCCCGCCGAGGAGCTCGCCGGCGTCGTGCAGCCGGGCGAAGTGGTGCGTGAGCATGGCCCGCAGGACGCCCCGCCGCCGCTCGTCCGGGTGCACGGACACCCACGACAGCCCCGCCATGGGCACTCGGCGCAGCGAACCCAGCGGTCCCGGGACGGTGACCACCATGGGATACGAGGTGTACGTCCCGGCCAGCGGCTCCTGGGCGCTGCCGGTCTGCCCACGGACCGCGCCGAAGGTCCGCGGCCAGACGAAGTGCGCCGTATCCCGTGCCGGCACGGTGCCGTCCGGGTCGAAGAAGAAGGCAGCCTGGTCCACGGCCAGCACGCGCAGGGTGTCGTCGGCCGTGAGCGGGACGACCTGCACCGGCGCCGGCTCGGCGGACGTCGGGGTGCGGTCGCCGGTCGTCGGCGGTGCGGCGGGGTCCATCCCGCGAGCGTGCCTTCCCGCTGCTGCCGCTGACAAACCAATACCTGCACGTACACCGCAGGGGACCGTGTGGTTGGCCGGCGGCGGTTGGGGCATCATGAGCATCCGGCGAGGGCAAACCTCCGCTCGCCACGATGCCCTACGTACGAGGAGAGATGATGACCACGAAGGTCGAGAAGTCCATCCTGGTGAACGTGCCAGTCAGCACGGCCTACAACCAGTGGACGCAGTTCGAGGACTTCCCCCAGTTCATGGGCGGTGTCACCAGCGTCACCCACCTCAGCGACGACCGCCTCCAGTGGGTAGTCCAGATCGGCGGCATCAAGCGCCAGTGGGAGGCCAGGATCCTGGAGCAGGTCCCGGACCAGAAGGTCGCCTGGGCGGCCACGCAGGGCGCCACCAACGCCGGCCAGGTCACCTTCGAGGACCTCGGTGGCGGCCAGACCTCCGTGCACCTGTTCCTGGAGTACGAGCCCGAGGGTCTGGTCGAGAAGGTCGGCGACAAGCTCAACGTCGTGGAGAACCAGGCCGAGGGCGACCTGGACCGGTTCAAGGCGTTCATCGAGTCCGAGGGCTACGCCACGGGTGCGTGGCGCGGCTCGGTCAACCCCGGTGCCGGCGTCGGCACCCCGGGCGTCGAGCATGCTGACGCCTCACGCGGCGACTCCGGCAAGGCCGGCGTCTCCGGCGCCGCTGTTGCCGCCGGCGTGGGCCTGGCTGCCGCCGCAGCGGGCGTGGCGGCTGCGATGAGCTCCAAGAAGAGCTCTGACGAGGAGACCACCCCGGCCCCGGTGGAGACCGCACCGCTGAGCACGACCCCCGTCGAGACCATGCCCGTGGTGACACCGGTCGAGACGGCTCCCGTCGCGACGCCGTTCGAGTCCACCCCGGTGTCCACCGGGATCGACGCGCCGATGACCGGCTCGTACGACGAGCCCGGCCAGCAGCACATCCTGACCGACGACGACATCGAGGCGCGGACCCCCGACACCCCGCTGCTCGACGACGGCCACGCGCACGACAGCGACGGCACGGACGCCAGCCACAGCCACGACGCGGACGGGACGGACGCGAGCCAGGGTGACGCCGACGGCACGGACAGCGCCGGCCGCTACTGACCGACCGCTGAACCGCGGTCACGCATAGCGGGCCCTGGCCGGTCAGCCGGTCAGGGCCTGCTTCATCGGGATCAGCTTGGCCTCCGACTCGGCCAGCTCCATGGCCGGGTCGGAGCCGGCGACGATGCCGCAGCCGGCGAAGAGCCGAAGGCGGCTCGCGTCGGCCCGGTCGAAGGCCCCGCAGCGCAGCGCGATGCCCCAGTCGCCGTCCCCGGCCGCGTCCATCCAGCCCACCGGCCCGGCATACCGGCCCCGGTCCATCCGCTCAAGCTCGGCGATGACCGCGGACGCGCGGTCGGTGGGCGTGCCGCAGACGGCGGCCGAGGGGTGCAGCGAGGCGGCCAGGCCGAGCGAGGTGGTCGAGTCCGCCAGCACTCCCGCGACGTCGGTGGCCAGGTGCATGACGTTGGGCAGGTGCAGCACGAAGGGCGACTCCGGCACGTTGACCGAGGAGCAGTGCGGCGCCAATGCCTGTGCGACGGACCGGACGGCGTACTCGTGCTCCTCGAGGTCCTTGGAGGAGCGGGCCAGCGAGGCCGCCAGGGCCAGGTCGCGGGCGTCGTCGCCGGTGCGCTGGATGGTGCCGGCCAGGACCCGCGAGGTGACCAGGCCCTTCTCCAGCCGCACCAGCATCTCGGGCGTGGCGCCGACCAGGGCGTCCGCGGCGAACACCCAGGTGTTGTCGTAGCGCGCAGCGAGCTGCGTCAGCACCCATCGGGGGTCGATCGGGGCCCGGGCGCTCGCCTGAACCGACCGCGCGAGCACCACCTTCTCCAGCTCCCCCGCGCCGATCCGGTCCACAGCGTCCGCCACCGAGCGGGTCCACTGCTGCCCGGACAGCGGGCCCTCGGCGAAGCTCACCGACTCGGGGCGCTGCGCAGGGGGAGTCGGCACGGGCCTCAGGGCCGCCGGCAGCTGCGACCCTGCGCCGGTCGTGGTGACCCACCAGCGGTCGCCGCGCCTGCCGACGACGACCTCCGGCACCACCAACGTCGCCCCGCTCGCGGAGTCGCCGGCGAAGCTGAGCGAACCGAACGCGACCGGCCCGGTGCCCGGAAGCTGGACCTCGTCGCGCACCACCGCGTGGTCAGCGGTGTCGCGCCACCAGCGCTGCGCCTGCTCGAAACGCGCCGCTCCCGAGGAGTGGAAGCTCAGCGCCCGTCCCCACCCCACCATGCCCTCACCGCGACGGACCCATGCGCACAGGTCGGCCGGGTCGTGGACGGGGGGCAGCATCGACAGCAACGGGCCCGGGTCCTGCACTTCGACGGTCCGGGAGACCAGCGGCTGCTGAGCGGGACGCCGTTCGGGCGAGTGGCGGGCCGGCCGCCGCTGCGGCGTCGAGGTCACGACGGCACAGCCTACGTGCATGGGCCAAGATGACCGCATGAGCCGTGCCAGCCTCGACAAGCGACCCGCCGAGGTGGCTGCCATGTTCGACGACGTCGCGGGCCGCTACGACCTGACCAACGACGTCCTGTCCGTCGGGCAGGACCGGCTCTGGCGTCGGGCGGTCGTCTCGGCGCTCGGCGTCCGGCCGGGGGAGCGGGTGCTGGACATCGCCGCGGGGACCGGGACCAGCAGCGAGCCGCTCGCCCGGTCCGGTGTCCACGTCGTGCCCGCCGACTTCTCCCTCGGGATGCTCCGCGTCGGCAGGCGCCGAAGCCCCTCGCTGCCCTTCACCGCGGCCGACGCGCTCCGGCTCCCGTTCGCCGACGCCTCCTTCGACGCGGTCACCATGTCCTTCGGGCTGCGCAACGTCGCCGACCCCGGGCAGGCCCTGCGCGAGTTCCACCGGGTCACCCGCCCCGGGGGGCGCCTCGTCGTCTGCGAGTTCAGCCATCCCCCGGGCCGCGCCCTGCGCACCGCCTACTCCCGCTACCTCATAGGCGCGCTCCCGGCCATCGCCCGCAGGGTCAGCTCCGACCCCTCCTCCTACGTCTACCTGGCCGAGTCGATCCAGGCCTGGCCCGACCAGCGGGGTATCGCGCGCGCCGTCCTGGCGGCGGGGTGGCGGGACGTCGCCTGGCGCGACCTGAGCCTGGGCATCGTCGCCCTGCACCGGGCGGTCCGCGGTCCGGAGCCGGCCCGCAGCCATCCGGGCGGCGGTGCGCCCGGTTAGGGCTGCCTGAGTTCAAGCGTGCCACCTGGGCGTCCTAGACTTCGGACGAACTCGTGAACGTCTTCACAAGCAGCCGGAGGGAGTGCCCCATGAGCAGAGCCACGACCCTCGACCAGGGGCCGCTCCCCTCCGTGGAACGGGCCGCCGGGACAGCGACCGAGAGCGCCGACGCGATCATCGTGGGCGCCGGTCCGGCCGGCTCCGCCACCGCGGCCTACCTGGCGATGGCCGGTCTGGACGTGCTGCTGCTGGAGAAGACGCAGTTTCCCCGGGAGAAGGTCTGCGGCGACGGCCTGACCCCGCGCGCGGTGCGCGAGCTGATCTCCCTGGGCGTCCCGACGCCGCAGGACGACGGGTGGATCAAGAACTACGGGCTGCGGATCCTCGGCGGCGGCGTCCGGCTGCAGATCCCCTGGCCCGACCTGGCCAGCTTCCCGCCGTACGGGCTGGTCCGCACCCGGATGGACTTCGACCAGATCCTGGCTCGCCACGCCGAGAAGCACGGCGCCCGGCTCCGTGAGCGGACGACGGTGACCGGGCCCGTCCGCAGCGACCACACCGGCGCCATCGTGGGGGTCCGGGCACGAGCCACCGCCGACAACGGCCGGCCCGCCGGCGCCGAGCTGACCTACCGGGCGCCGCTGGTCATCGCGGCCGACGGCAACTCCAGCCGGCTGTCCCTGGCCATGGGCCGGCCCACGCGCGAGGACCGACCGCTGGGCGTCGCGGTCCGCACCTACTTCACCAGTCCCCGCACCCATGACGACCACCTCGAGTCGTGGCTGGAGCTGTGGAGCAGAAACGACGCGGGCGAGAAGATACTGCTGCCCGGCTACGGCTGGATCTTCGGCGTGGGTGACGGCACGAGCAATGTCGGGCTGGGCATCCTGAACACCTCCGAGGCGTTCGGCAAGGTGGACTACAAGGCGCTGCTGCGCAGCTGGGTGGAGCAGATGCCGCCCGAGTGGGAGTTCAGCGACAGCACGATGACCGGTCCGGTCCGTGGTGCCGCGCTGCCGATGGGCTTCAACCGCCAGCCGCACTACGCCGACGGCCTGCTCCTCGTCGGGGACGCCGGCGGCATGGTCAACCCGTTCAACGGCGAGGGCATCGCCTACGCGATGGAGTCGGGCCGGCTCGCCGCCGAGGTCGTCGCCCAGGCCTTCGCCCGGCAGGACGATGCCGGCCGGGAGCGGGTGCTGCGGTCCTACCCACGGGTGATGAAGGATGCGCTGGGCGGCTACTACACCATCGGCCGGGGCTTCGTGAGGCTGATCGGCCACCCCGAGGTGATGCGGCTCGCCACCCGCTACGGGCTGCCCCGGACGACCCTGATGGGCTACCTGCTGAAGATCATGGCTAACCTCGCCGAGCCGCACGGCGGCGACGCCAGCGACCGGGTGATCAACGCGATGTCGAAGATGGCTCCGGCGGCATGAGGGCGCCGGTCGCGTTTGACCGCGCCGTCTGCCCTGACTGTGAGCAGACTGAGCGGCAAGGAAAGGAGAGCGAGCGACGATGACCAACCCCTACGTCCCCGTCCTGTTCATGCTGGCCCTGGGCGGCGGTTTCGCGGTCTTCTCCGTCCTCGGGGGCGGCGCGGCCGGGCCCAAGCGCTACAACCGGGCCAAGCTGGATGCCTACGAGTGCGGCATCGAGCCGACGCCGCAGGCCTCTGGCGGAGGCAAGGTCCCGATCAAGTACTACCTGACCGCGATGCTGTTCATCGTCTTCGACATCGAGAGCGTGTTCCTCTACCCCTTCGCCGTGGCCTTCAACCGGATGGGCCTGTTCGCCCTGGTCGAGATGGTGCTGTTCATCCTGACCGTCTTCGTCGCCTACGCCTACGTTTGGCGTCGCGGGGGGCTGGAGTGGGACTGATCCCGGCAGCGGGCGCCACCGCGCATACGACAAAGGCACGGGCACGACAGCGACGAACGACGACGGAGCACAGCTGATGGGCATAGAAGAGAAGCTGCCATCGGGCTTCATCCTCACCACGGTCGAGCAGGTGGCCGGCTACATGCGCAAGAGCTCGGTCTGGCCGGCGACGTTCGGGCTGGCGTGCTGCGCGATCGAGATGATGGCGGTCGGCACGCCGGACTACGACATCGCCCGGTTCGGCATGGAGCGCTTCTCGGCGACCCCGCGCCAGGCCGACCTGATGATCGTCGCGGGGCGGGTCAGCCAGAAGATGGCTCCGGTGGTGCGGCAGGTCTACGACCAGATGCCGGAGCCGAAGTGGGTTATCGCGATGGGCGTGTGTGCCAGCAGCGGCGGCATGTTCAACAACTACGCGATCGTCCAGGGCGTCGACCACATCATCCCGGTGGACGTCTACCTGCCGGGCTGCCCACCGCGGCCCGAGATGCTGCTCAACGCGATCCTGGAGCTGCACAAGCAGATCCAAGGCATGAAGCTCGGCGTCGACAGGGTGGTCGCGGCGCACGCCGCCGAGGCCGCCGCCATGGCCGCGACGCCGACGCACGACATGAAGGGCCTGCTGGCATGAGCACCCCGGCCGGTCCCACCACGGGCGGCACCGGGCCCAGCACGGACCAGGGCGGGTCCGGCAGTGTGGGCCCCGCGGTGCCCAGCGACAAGGCGCAGGACAGGGCCACCGCGGGCGAGGGCGGCAACAACGTGCCGGCCGCTCCGGGGACGGTGCCCGATCCGGTCACCATCGACGTGCGGACGGGCATGTTCGGGGTGGCCGACGGCGGCGACACCAGCGGCTACGGCGGTCTGGTGGCGCCGGTGCTGTTCCCCGGTGCCGCGGTGCGCCCCTACGGCGGCTTCTTCGACGAGGTGGCCGACCACCTGGAGCGCGGGCTGCGGCCCGGTGGCAGCGGCGGTCCGCTCGACCGGGCGGTCGAGCGGTTCGTGGTCGACCGCGGCGAGCTGACCATCTTCGTCGCCCGCGAGCACCTCGTCGCCGTCTGCCGGCTGCTGCGCGACGACCCTGCGCTGCGCTTCGAGATGTGCATGAGCGTCTCGGGGGTCCACTACCCGCACGAGCGCGGCCGCGAGCTGCACTCGGTCTACCACCTGCTCTCGATCACTCACGGGGGCCGGCGGGTGCGGCTCGAGGTCACCTGCCCCGACGACGACCGGCACATCCCCTCGGTCGTCGCGGTCTACCCCGCGGCCAACTGGCACGAACGCGAGACGTGGGACATGTTCGGCATCGAGTTCGACGACCACCCCTCGCTCACCCGGATCCTGATGCCCGACGACTGGCCCGGGCACCCGCAGCGCAAGGACTACCCCCTGGGCGGCATCCCGGTGGAGTACAAGGGCGCCGTCATCCCGCCACCGGACCAGCGGAGGGTCTACAGCTGATGAGTACGACGACCGGCACGACGGGCACGACGGGCACGACGGGCACGACGGGCGGCGGGCGGCACGCCCGTCCGGAGCACCATGCCACCGGCGGGGTGGAGGACCGCGCCGACGGCGCGCACGTCTTCAACGCCAGCGGCGGGGACTGGAGCGACCTGGCGGAGGAGGCCACGGCGCTGCACGAGGAGCGGATCGTGGTCAACATGGGTCCGCAGCACCCGTCGACGCACGGGGTGCTGCGGCTGATCCTCGAGCTCGACGGCGAGACGGTCACCGAGGCCCGCGCCGGGATCGGCTACCTGCACACCGGCATCGAGAAGAACATGGAGTTCCGCAACTGGACCCAGGGCGTGACGTTCTGCACCCGGATGGACTACGTGGCGCCGCTGTTCAACGAGGCGGTCTACTGCCTAGCGGTGGAGAAGCTGCTCGGGATCACCGAGCAGATCCCCGAGCGTGCCACCGTGGCGCGGGTGCTGCTGATGGAGCTCCAGCGGGTCGCGTCCCACCTGGTCGCGCTGGCCACGGGCGGAATGGAGCTGGGCGCCACGACGGTGATGACCGTCGGGTTCCGCGAGCGCGAGCGCATCCTGCGCTTCCTCGAGCTGGTGACCGGCCTGCGGATGAACCACGGGTTCATCCGCCCCGGCGGGCTGGCCCAGGACCTGCCCAACGGGGCGATCGACGCGGTCCGGGACATCGTGCCGCAGCTGCGCAAGGGGCTGGGTGAGCTCGAGCTGCTGATGATGGAGAACCCCATCCTGCGGGGCCGGACGGTGGACGTGGGCTACCTCGACCTGACCGGCTGCATCGCGCTCGGTGTCACCGGTCCGGTGCTGCGCTCGACCGGCCTGCCGCACGACCTGCGCAAGCTGAACCCGTACTGCGGCTACGAGACCTACGACTTCGAGGTCAAGACCGCGGAGAGCTGCGACGCCTACGGCCGGCTGAGCATCCGCATCGCCGAGATGTACGAGTCGCTCAAGATCGTCGAGCAGGCGGTGGACCGGCTGCAGGGCGAGGCCGGGCCGGTGATGGTCGAGGACAAGAAGATCGCCTGGCCGGCGCAGCTGGCCATCGGCGGCGACGGGATGGGCAACAGCCTGGACCACATCCGCGAGATCATGGGCAGCTCGATGGAGTCGCTGATCCACCACTTCAAGCTGGTCACCGAGGGGTTCCGCGTGCCCGCTGGGCAGGCGTACGCCGCGGTCGAGTCACCCAAGGGTGAGCTGGGCTGCCACCTGGTCTCCGACGGCGGCACCCGGCCCTACCGCGCCCACTTCCGGGACGCGTCCTTCAACAACCTGCAGTCCGTCGCGGCGATGTGCGAGGGCGGCATGATTGCCGACGTCATCGTCGCCGTGGCCTCGATCGACCCGGTTCTGGGAGGAGTCGACCGCTGATGTCCACCTCCGCACGGCTAGCGCCGTCCGAGACCCGCGCGCCGTACCCTCCCGAGGTGCTCGGGCAGCTGGTCGCGGACGCGGCGGCCGTCGTCGCGCGCTATCCGGAGCAGCGTTCGGCGCTGCTGCCGCTGCTGCACCTGGTCCAGAGCGTCGACGGCTACGTCTCCGGACGCGGCATCGAGTTCTGCGCGCAGACCCTCGGCCTGACCACGGCCGAGGTCAGCGGCGTCGCCACCTTCTACACGCAGTACAAGCGCCACCCCAACGGCGAGTACACCGTCGGGGTCTGCACCAACACCCTGTGCGCCATCATGGGCGGGGACGCCATCTGGGACTCGGTCAGCGAGCACCTCGGCATCGGGCACGACGAGACCACCGACGACGGCTCGATCACCTTGGAGCGGGTGGAGTGCAACGCCGCGTGCGACTACGCCCCCGTGGTGATGGTCAACTGGGAGTTCTTCGACAACCAGACTCCCGCCTCCACCAACGCGCTGGTCGACGACCTGCGCGCCGGGGCGCCGGTCGAGCCGACCCGGGGTGCCCGCACGGTCTGCACCTTCCGGCAGATGTCCCGGGTCCTGGCCGGCTTCCCCGACGGGCGCGCGGACGAGGGCGTGGGCGCCGGGCCCGCGTCGCTGGTCGGGCTGGCACTGGCCAGGGCCAACGGATGGTCGGCCCCCGGCGACCAGGGCGAGGTCGGCGACGAGCACCGCAGCGAGGGGGTCGGCCCGGCGGGTGGCATGGCGGCCGGTCGCACGTCCTCGACCGACAGTCCCTCCAACGACCCGGCGCAGGTGCCCGCCACCACCGGTCCGCAGCAGCCGGCCGCGGACGACGGACGCGGTCGCTCCACCCAGAGCGGCGGGAGCATCCAGGGCGGAAGCAGCATCCAGAGCAGCAGCACGCAGGGAGGGCCCACGCCATGAGCACCCAGCTGACCCCGATCTTCACCCGGTTCTGGGACGATCCCCAGTCCTGGACGCTGGCGACCTACGAGAAGAACCAGGGCTACCAGGCCCTGCGCAAGGCCGTCGGCATGGGCCAGGCGGAGCTGGTCCAGATGGCCAAGGACTCCGGCCTTCGCGGGCGTGGCGGGGCGGGCTTCCCCATGGGGATGAAGTGGGGCTTCCTGCCGCCGCCGGACGGCGGACCCCGCTACCTGGTCGTCAACGCGGACGAGTCCGAGCCGGGCACCTGCAAGGACACCCCGCTGATGCTGGCCACGCCCCAGTTCCTGATCGAGGGCATGGCGATCACCTGTTTCGCCATCGGCTCCAACCACGCCTTCATCTACCTGCGCGGCGAGGTCGTCCACGTCTACCGCAGGCTGCTGCGAGCCGTCGAGGAGGCGCGCGCCGCGGGCTACCTCGGCCAGAACATCCTGGGCAGCGGCTTCGACCTGGAGATCACCGTCCACGCCGGCGCCGGCGCCTACATCTGCGGCGAGGAGACCGCCCTGCTGGACTCGCTCGAGGGACGCCGGGGCCAGCCACGGCTGAAGCCTCCCTTCCCTGCGGTGGCCGGGCTCTACGCGCGACCGACCGTGGTCAACAACGTCGAGTCGATCGCCTCCGTGCCGCCCATCCTGCTGCACGGGTCGGAGTGGTTCGCCGAGATGGGCACGCCCAAGTCGACCGGGTTCGGCCTGTTCAGCCTCTCCGGCCACGTCAAGCGCCCCGGGCAGTTCGAGGCGCCGCTGGGCATCACGATGCGCGAGCTGGTCGAGATGGCAGGCGGCATGCGCGACCCCAGCAAGAAGCTCAAGTTCTGGACCCCCGGCGGCAGCTCGACGCCGATCTTCACCGACGCCCACCTGGACGTGCCGCTCGACTTCGAGTCGGTCGCGGCGGCCGGGTCGATGCTGGGCACCCGCGCCCTCCAGGTCTTCGACGAGACCGTATCGGTGGTGCGTGCCGTCTCCCGCTGGACCGAGTTCTACGCGCACGAGTCCTGCGGCAAGTGCACGCCGTGCCGCGAGGGCACCTGGTGGCTCAAGCAGATCATGGAGCGGCTGGAGCACGGGCACGGCCAGCAGGAGGACATCGACAAGCTCCTGGACATCTGCGACAACATCCTCGGTCGCTCCTTCTGCGCCCTCGGGGACGCCGCCACGAGCCCGATCACCTCAGCCATCGAGTACTTCCGGGAGGAGTTCGAGGCCGGGATGCACACCCCCGCCGCCGAGCTCTTCCCGCCGGACAACGCCGTGCTGTTCGCGAAGGAGACCGTGTCCGCATGACCGTCACCACCTCCCCGGCAGCCGGCGGCAACAGCGTCGACGTGGGCGGCAACGCCGCCGCACCGGCGACGCCACAGCTGGTCAACCTGACGGTCGACGGGATACCGGTCAGCGTGCCCAAGGGTGCACTCGTGATCCGCGCGGCCGAGCAGATCGGGGTGCAGATCCCGCGCTTCTGCGACCACCCGCTCCTGGACCCGGTGGGCGCCTGCCGCCAGTGCCTGGTCGACATCGCCACCCCCGGGCCGGACGGGTCGATGCGGGCGATGCCCAAGCCGCAGGCCTCGTGCACGATCACGGTGAGCGAGGGGATGCAGGTGCAGACCCAGCACACCTCGCCGGTCGCCGACAAGGCCCAGCAGGGCGTCATGGAGCTGCTGCTGATCAACCACCCGCTCGACTGCCCGGTCTGTGACAAGGGCGGGGAGTGCCCGCTGCAGAACCAGGCGCTGTCCAGCGGGCGCGTCCGGAGCCGCTTCGAGGACGTCAAGCGGACCTTTCCCAAGCCGATCAACATCTCCACCGAGGTGCTGCTGGACCGCGAGCGGTGCGTGCTGTGCGCCCGCTGCACCCGGTTCTCCGACCAGATCGCCGGCGACCCGTTCATCGCCCTGGTCGAGCGCGGGGCGCTGCAGCAGATCGGCATCTACAGCCAGAAGCCCTTCGAGTCGGTGTTCTCCGGCAACACCGTGCAGATCTGCCCGGTCGGCGCGCTGACCGGCGCGGCGTACCGCTTCCGTGCCCGTCCCTTCGACCTGGTCTCCACCCCCAGCGCCTGCGAGCACTGCGCCTCCGGCTGCGCCCAGCGCACCGACCACCGCCGCGGGGTCGTGCTGCGTCGGCAGGCGTCCAACGACCCCGCCGTCAACGAGGAGTGGAACTGCGACAAGGGCCGCTGGGCGTTCAGCTACGCCTCGGCCATGGACCGGCTCACCGAGCCGCTGGTCCGAGGCGAGGACGGGCAGCTGCGGGTGGCGTCGTGGCCGGAGGCGCTGGACATCGCGGCCCGCGGGCTGGAGTCGGCCCGCGACACCTCGGGAGTAGGGGTGCTGGTGGGCGGTCGGGTCAGCGCGGAGGACGCCTACGCCTACAGCAAGTTCGCCCGCATCGCCGTGCACACCAACGACATCGACTTCCGCGCCCGGCCGCTGTCCCTGGAGGAGGCGCAGTTCCTGGCCAGCAACGTCGTCGGCAGCTACCTGGGCGTCAGCTACGCCGACCTGGACCGCGCCTCGTCGGTGCTGCTGGTCGGGTTCGAGCCCGAGGACGAGTCGCCGATCGTGTTCCTGCGGCTGCGCAAGGCGGTCCGCAGGAACAAGACGCGGGTACTCGCGCTGGCCCCCTACAGCTCCAGAGGCCTGGGCAAGCTCGCCGGCACGCTGGTCACGGCGGCTCCGGGCACCGAGACCGAGGTGCTGGAGGCGCTCGCGCGGCGCTCGGACGAGGTCGCCGCCGTCGCGGAGGCGGTGTTCGCGCCCGGTGCGGTCATCCTCGTCGGCGAGCGGCTGGCGACCATCCCCGGTGCGCTGTCCGCGGCGGCCGCGCTGGCGAAGGCCTCCGGGGCCAGGCTCGCCTGGGTGCCTCGGCGCGCGGGCGACCGGGGCGCGCTGGAGACCGGTGCGCTGCCAGGGCTGCTTCCCGGAGGTCGGCCGGTCGCCGACCCGGTCGCCCGCCAGCAGGTCGCCGACGCCTGGGGCGTGCTCACCCTGCCGAGTGAGGCCGGCCGGGACACCGATGCGATCGTGGCCGCCGCCCGGTCGGGCCGGATCGGCGCGCTCGTGGTCGGCGGGGTCGACCCCGACGACCTGGCCGACCCGCTGGCGGCGCGCGAGGCCCTGGCCCGTGCGTTCGTGGTGTCCCTGGAGATCCGGGAGAGCGCGGTCACCGAGGTGGCCGACGTCGTGCTGCCCGTCGCCGCACACCAGGAGAAGGCCGGCTCGTTCGTGGACTGGGAGGGGCGGGTGCGCCCGTTCGAGGCGGCTCTGTCGAGCACCTCCATGAGCGACCACCGGGTGCTCGACCTGCTGGGTAGCGAGATGGGCGAGTACCTCGGGGTGCGCACCTCTGCGGCGACCAAGGCCGACATGCATGCGCTCGGCCCGTGGACCGGTGAGCGGCCGCCGGCGCCCACGGTCGAGGCCGCCGTGGCGGGCCGTCCCGCCGCCCTGCCGGAGCCGGGCCCCGGCCAGGCCGTCCTCGCTACGTGGAGCCACATCCTCGACGGCGGGCGGATGCAGGACGGCGAGCCCTTCCTCGCCGGCACGGCCCCCCGAGCCGTCGCGCGGCTCTCGCCCGTCACCGCCGCGGCGCTCGGCGTGTCGGACGGGGAGCTGGTCAGCGTCGGCACCCCGCGGGGCAGCATCACCGTGCCCGCGGTCCTCACCGACATGGTGGACCACGTGGTCTGGCTGCCGACCAACACCCCGCCCTCGACGGTCCGCTCCACGCTCGGCGTCGGCGCCGGTGCCCTGGTCAGTGTCAGCAGGGTCGACCTCAGCAGGGTCGACCTCAGCAGGAAGGACCTGGTATGAGCCTGCTCGCCGCGCTGTCGGGCATCCCCGCCCTGGACAACCCGTCTGCGGACTTCAGCGACACGCCCCTGTGGCTCTCGCTGGTCAAGGCGGTGCTGATCTTCGTGTTCCTGCTGGTGCAGACGCTGATCGTGATCTGGTTCGAGCGGCGGGTGATCGGCCGCATGCAGCAGCGCCCAGGCCCGAACCGGACCGGCCCGTTCGGGCTGCTGCAGACCCTCGCGGACGGGATGAAGCTGGCGCTCAAGGAGGACCTAACCCCCAAGAACGCCGACAAGGTGGTCTTCATCCTCGCCCCGATCATCGCCGGAGCGATGGCGTTCGTGTCGTTCGCGGTCATCCCGATCGGGCCGTCGGTGTGGATGTTCGGCCACCACACTCCCCTGCAGCTGACCGACACGCCCGTCGCCGTTTTGCTGATCCTGGCCGTCGCGGGCGTCGGCTTCTACGGCATCGTGCTCGCCGGTTGGTCCTCAGGCTCGACGTACCCGTTGCTGGGTGGTCTGCGCTCGACCGCCCAGCTGATCTCCTACGAGATCGCGATGGGTCTGTCCCTGGTGGCGATCTTCCTCTACAGCGGGTCCATGTCGACCTCGCAGATCGTCTCGGCGCAGCGCAGCCTGTGGTTCATCCTGCCGGCCTTCTTCTCCTTCGCCGTGTATGTCGTGACGATGGTCGGCGAGACCAACCGGCTGCCGTTCGACCTGGCCGAGGGTGAGGGTGAGCTGACCGGGGGGTTCCACACCGAGTACAGCTCGCTGAAGTTCGCGATGTTCTTCCTCGGCGAGTACGTCAGCATGTTCACCGTCTCGGCACTGGCCACGACGATGTTCCTCGGCGGCTGGCAGGCACCACCGCTGGTCACGATGATCAACCACGGCATGTTCAACCACGCCTGGTGGGGCGTGCTGTGGTTCATCGTCAAGCTGTGGTCGTTCATGTTCTTCTTCGTCTGGCTGCGCGGCTCCCTGCCGCGGGTCCGCTACGACCAGTTCATGCGCTTCGGCTGGAAGTTCCTCATCCCGACGACCCTGCTGTGGGTGGTCGCCGTCGCCTCGATCCGCAGCGCCCAGCTCGGCTACCTCGGCAGCGGCCGGCTGAGCCTGCTGGGCCGGAGCATCCCGACCGCCACCCTGCTGGTGGTCGGCGTGATCGCCGTGGTCGCGCTGTCCGCGGCCTGGGTGTGGGACGGGCGCAGGGCTGCGGCGCAGCAGCCGGTCGCGCGGCCGGAGGAGATCGACCCCTTCGCCGGCGGCTACCCCGTCCCGCCGATGCCCGGCCAGCGGCTGCGGGAGCCCCAGCCGGCCCTGTCCACCGCGGCTGGTGGGCCCGCCCTGTCCACCGTCGGCGCCGGGGCAGCCAGCCCCTCGGCCGGCTCCGTCGACACCATGCAGCAGGAGAGCGACCGTGGCTGACGACGACAAGCAGGCCGGGTTCCTGTCCGAGCTGTTCGCGCCGGTGGGCGGGTTTGGGGTGACCTTCGCCACGATGTTCCGCAAGCTGGAGACCGAGGAGTACCCCGAGCAGAAGCGTCCGACCGCCCCCCGCTTCCACGGTCGCCACCAGCTCAACCGGCACCCGGACGGCCTGGAGAAGTGCGTAGGCTGCGAGCTGTGCGCCTGGGCGTGCCCGGCGGACGCCATCTACGTCGAGGGCGCGGACAACACCCAGGACGAGCGGTTCTCCCCCGGCGAGCGCTACGGGCGCGTCTACCAGATCAACTACCTGCGCTGCATCTTCTGCGGGCTGTGCATCGAGGCCTGCCCGACCCGGGCGCTGACCATGACGAACTTCTACGAGATGGCCGACGACGACCGCGGCAAGCTGATCTACGAGAAGCAGCAGCTGCTGGCACCGCTGCAAGCTGGTATGGTCGCGCCGCCGCATCCCATGGTCGAGGGCCTGGAGGAGCGCGACTACTACCAGGGCAGGGTGGCCAAGTCGACCCCGGCGCAGCAGGAGTGGGTGTCCGAGCGCGCGGCGGACATCGACCGGCGACGCGCTGACGGGGGGTCGGGCGACATCGGCGACCTGCCCGGGGTGACCAACCCCGCGGCGGAGGCCCGCACCACCGACGCCATACCGGTCACCACGGCAGAGACGGGAGCCCACTGATGAGCGGAGGGGAGGCGGCCCTGTTCTGGGTGCTGGCGCCGGTCAGCGTGCTGGCCGCGCTCGGGCTGCTGTTCGCCAAGAAGGCCGTGCACGCAGCGCTGATGCTGGCGCTGGTGATGGTCAACCTCGGCATCTTCTACATCGCCGAGAAGGCCGACTTCCTGGGCATCGTGCAGATCTTCGTCTACACCGGCGCGGTCATGATGCTGTTCCTGTTCGTCCTGATGCTGGTCGGGGTCGACTCCTCCGACTCGCTGGTCGAGACCATCAAGGGTCAGAAGGTCGTGTCGCTGGTGCTGGCGCTCGGCCTCGGCGGGCTGCTGGTGGCCACTGTCTCCTCGGTGACCTTCGCCGCGCCCGTGGGCCTGGCCGAGGCCAACGCTGACGGCAACGTCAGCGGCGTCGCCAACCTCATCTTCGGCAAGTACGTCTGGGCCTTCGAGGTCACCAGCGCCCTGCTGATCACCGCCGCCATCGGCGCGATGGTGCTGGCCCACCGCGAGCGGCTGACCGAGCGGCCGAGCCAGCGGCAGTGGTCCGAGCGCCGCTTCCGTGAGGGCAGGGACCTCTCCGGACTGCCGGTCCCCGGCGTCTACGCCAGGCACAACGCGGTGGACACCCCCGCCCTGCTTCCGGACGGCACGCCCAGCGACATCTCGGTCTCCCGGGTGCTCACGGCGCGGGAGCAGGTCGGCGGCTCGGGGCCGTTCGAGAGCGCCGAGCGCGCGATCGAGCGGGACATCGAGCAGGGCTCGCAGCGATGAGCCTGGTCAACTACGTCTACCTCTCGGCCGTCCTGTTCGCCATCGGCGCCGCCGCGGTCCTCGTGCGCCGCAACGCGATCATCGTGTTCATGGGCGTCGAGCTGATGCTGAACGCGACGAACCTGGCGTTCGTGACCTTCGCCCGGATGAACGGGGCGCTCGACGGCCAGGTGGTGGCGCTGTTCGTCATGGTCGTCGCCGCGGCGGAGGTCGTGGTCGGGCTGGCCATCATCATGGTGATCTTCCGCGCCCGGCGCTCCGCCTCGGTCGACTCCGCCAACCTGCTGAAGCTGTAAGGAGCGCGACAAGTGCACCCCATGGCTCCGCCGCTGCAGTCTGTTGACGCGCTGCAGTCCCTGCACACGCTGCAGAGCGCGGCGATGCAGACCCACCCGGCGACCGGCGTGGTCTCGCTGGCCTGGCTGCTGGTCGCTCTGCCCCTGGCTGGGGCGGCCATCCTGCTCCTCGGTGGCCATCGGACGCGCCCCTTCGGACCGCTGCTGGCCACCGCCTTGTCGTGGGCTGCCTTCCTGGTCGGAGCAGTGCTCTTCTTCGCCCTCCTCGCCCAGGGCACCGAGGCCAGGTCCAGCTCGGTGCACCTGTTCTCCTGGGTGCCGGCCGGCTCCTTCCGGCTGGAGGCCGGGCTGCTGGTCGACCCGCTGTCCATCGCGTTCGTCCTGCTGGTGACCTTCGTCGGCTCGCTGATCCACGTCTACTCGCTGGGCTACATGGAGCACGACCCCGACAAGCAGCGCTTCTTCGCCTACCTCAACCTGTTCGTCGCGGCCATGCTGCTGCTCGTGCTGGCGAACTCCTACCTGCTGCTCTACGTGGGCTGGGAGGGCGTCGGCCTGGCCTCCTACCTGCTCATCGGCTTCTGGAACCACAACCCGGCCTATGCCGCAGCGGCTAACAAGGCGTTCTTCGCCAACCGGGTGGGCGACTTCGGGCTGTCCATCGCCATCATGCTGATGTTCGTCACGTTCGGCCGGGTCGACTTCGCCGGCGTCAACGCCGGGGCGCAGACCGCGGGCAGCGGCGTCCTCACCGCCATCGGCCTGCTGCTGCTGCTCGGGGCCTGCGGCAAGTCGGCCCAGTTCCCGCTGCAGAGCTGGCTCGGTGACGCCATGGCCGGCCCGACGCCGGTCTCGGCGCTGATCCACGCGGCGACCATGGTCACCGCCGGCGTCTACCTCATCGTCCGCTCGCACGTGATCTTCGACCACGCCCCCAACGCCCGCCTGGTCGTCGCGATCGTCGGCGCCATCACCCTGGTCTTCGGAGCCGTCGTCGGCTGCGCCAAGGACGACCTGAAGAAGGCCCTCGCGGCGTCGACGATGAGCCAGATCGGCTACATGATGCTGGCCGCCGGGCTGGGGCCGATCGGCTATGCGTTCGCGATCTTCCACCTGCTGACGCACGGCTTCTTCAAGGCCGGCATGTTCCTCGGCGCCGGGTCGGTCATGCACGGCATGGGCGACCAGGTCGACATGCGCCGCTTCGGCGGGCTGTCCACCTGGATGAAGATCACCTGGGTCACCTTCGGCTTCGGCTGGCTGGCGATCATCGGCTTCCCGCTGCTGTCCGGCTTCTGGTCCAAGGACCGGATCATCGAGGCGGCCTTCGTCGGCCAGGGCTGGCAGCCCTGGGTGCTGGGAGGGGCCGCGATGCTCGCCGCGGGGGTGACCGCCTTCTACATGTCGCGGCTGTTCTTCATGACCTTCCACGGCAAGGCGCGCTGGACCGACGGGCAGCACCCGCACGAGTCGCCGCTGACGATGACGGTGCCGATGATGGTCCTCGCGGTGGGGTCCGCCCTGCTCGGCGGCCTGCTCGGACCCACCGGGGCGATCACCGGCTGGCTGGACCCGGTCGTCGGCGTCGCCGAGGGCGAGCCGGTGCTGCCCGCGGTGCTGATCACGGTGGTCACGCTGGTGCTGATCGTGGTCGGGGTGACGCTCGCCTTCCAGCGCTACGTCCGCAAGCAGGTGCCCGAGGTGGCGCCGCGCGGGTCGGTCCTGACCCGCGCCGCGCGCAGGGACCTCTACCAGGACGACGTCAACGAGGCGACGCTGATGCGGCCCGGCATCGGGCTGGTCCGCTCGCTGGTCTACGCCGACACCAAGGGCGTCGACGGGGGCGCCACCGGGATCGCCGCCTTCCTCGGCGGGCTGTCCACCCGCACCCGGCGGCTGCAGAACGGCTTCGTGCGCTCCTATGCCCTGACGATGCTCGCCGGCGTCGTCGTCATTCTCGGCGCGGTCTGGGTGGGTCAATGATGTCGAGCTTTCCCTGGCTGACCACGATCGGGCTGGTGCCGCTGGTAGGGGCGCTGGTCCTGGCCCTGCTGCCGGACAGCCTCGCCGAGCGGGCCAAGCAGGTCGCCCTCGGCTTCTCCGTGGCCACGCTGCTGCTGGCGGTCCTCGCCGCGGTGCAGTACTCGCCCAGCTCGGCAGCCCGGTTCCAGCTGGCGGAGCAGCACTCCTGGATCCCGCAGTTCGGGGTCAGCTACGCCGTGGGCGTCGACGGCATCGCGCTCGTGCTCATCCTGATGTCGGTGGTCCTGGTGCCCGTCTGCGTGCTGGCCGCGTGGAACGACGTGCCGGAGCCCGGCAGGCGGCAGCAGAACTACTTCGCCCTGATGCTGGTCCTCGAGACGATGATGATCGGCGTCTTCGCCGCCACCGACGTCTTCTTGTTCTACGTGTTCTTCGAGGCGATGCTCATCCCCGTCTACTTCCTGATCGGCTCCTACGGCGGCCAGCGACGCCAGTACGCCGCCTTGAAGTTCCTGCTCTTCTCCCTGCTCGGCGGGCTGGTCATGCTGGTCGCGGTCATCGCGGTCTACATCGCCGGTCCGGGCGGCCCGGACGGCTTCCTGGTCAGCAAGCTGACCGGCCTGCACCTCGGGGTGACGCCCGAGCGGCTGATGTTCCTCGGCTTCTTCTTCGCCTTCGCGGTCAAGGCGCCGATGTGGCCGGTGCACACGTGGCTGCCCGACGCGGCCGCCGAGGCGCCGCCGGCCACGTCGGTGCTGCTGGTCGGCGTGCTGGACAAGGTGGGCACGTTCGGGATGATCCGCTTCTGCCTGCCGCTGTTCCCCGAGGCCAGCAAGTGGGCCACGCCGGTCGTGCTCGCCCTCGCCGTGGTCTCCATCCTGTACGGCGCCCTGCTGGCGATCGGCCAGAGCGACATCATGCGGCTGGTCGCCTACACCTCGATCAGCCACTTCGGCTTCATCGTGATCGGCATCTTCTCGATGACCTCCGCCGGGCAGGCGGGCTCGACGCTCTACATGGTCAACCACGGCTTCACGACCGCGGCGCTGTTCCTGGTCGGCGCGATGCTCGCGGCGCGGCGCGGCAGCCGTCGGATCGCCGACTTCGGCGGCTGGCAGCGGGTCACCCCCGTCCTGGCCGGCGTCTGGCTGGTCACCGGGCTGTCCGGGCTCGCGCTGCCCGGCCTCAACTCCTTCGTCTCGGAGTTCCTCGTCCTCGTCGGCACCTTCCAGCGGTACAAGGTCGCGGCCGTACTGGGCACGGTCGGCATCATCCTGGCAGCGCTGTACATCCTGCTGATGTACCAGCGGATGATGACCGGGCCCCCGCCGGACCGCGCGGCAGGCACGCCCGACGCCAGCGGCCGCGAGAAGTGGGTCATCGCCCCCTTGATCGCCGCGTTCATCGTGCTGGGCGTCTACCCCAAGCCGGTGCTGGACGTGATCAACCCGGCGGTAACCCGCACCATGAGCCAGGTGCGGGTCACCGACCCGCCCCCGACGAACCCGGTGACCGGAGCGGTCGCCGCATCGCTCGAAGGGAGCGCGAAGTGACCTCGCTGGTGGCCGCTCCCTTCGTCGTCTCCAAGGTCAGCTACCTGGCCGTCGCACCGATGCTGATCGTCTTCGGTGCGGCCCTGGTCGGCGTCCTGGTCGAGGCGTTCGTGCCGCGGCGCTCCCGGTATGCCGTGCAGGTGGCGGTCACGCTCGCCGGGCTGGTCATCGCCGTCGCCGAGCTGGCGTTCGTCGCCCCGCACCACCAGGGGCGGACCGTCGGCGGCGCCGTCGTCATCGACGGGCCGTCGCTGTTCCTGCAGGGCACCATCCTGCTGCTGTCGATCCTGGGCGTGCTGACCATGGCGGAGCGGCTGGAGGAGGTGGGCCCCGACGCGTTCACCCCGCAGGGCTCCACCATCCCCGGCTCGGTGCAGGAGGCGGAGGCCGGGCGGCTGGGTGCCACCGGCACCGAGGTCTTCCCGCTCACGCTGTTCTCGGTCGGTGGCATGCTGCTGTTCCCCGCCTCGGCCGACCTGCTGACGATGTTCATCGCGCTCGAGGTGCTCTCCCTGCCGCTGTACATCCTCAGCGGGCTGGCGCGCCGCCGCCGGCTGCTCTCGCAGGAGGCGTCGCTGAAGTACTTCCTGCTGGGCGCGTTCTCCTCGGCGTTCTTCCTGTTCGGCGCGGCGCTGCTGTTCGGCTACTCCGGCTCTGCCGACCTGAGCGTCATCGCCTCGGCCATCGGCTCCAGGTCCGGCATGGACGGGCTGCTCCTGCCCGGTCTGCTGCTCGTCGCGATCGGGCTGCTGTTCAAGGTGGGCGCCGTGCCGTTCCACATGTGGATCCCCGACGTCTACCAGGGCGCCCCCACGCCGGTCACCGGCTTCATGGCGGCCTGCACCAAGATCGCGGCCTTCGGCGCCATCCTGCGCTTCGTCTACATCGGGGCCGCCGGCAGCCGGTGGGACTGGGAGCCGGCGCTCTGGGCCGTCGCCATCCTCACCATGGTCGTCGGGTCCGTGCTGCTGGTCACCCAGACGGACGTCAAGCGGCTGCTCGCCTACTCCTCCATCGCCCACGCCGGCTTCATCCTGACCGGCCTGCTCGCGCTGGACCGCGTCGGCGTGTCCGCGACGATGTTCTACCTCGTCGCCTACGGCTTCACCACGATCGCCGCCTTCGCGGTCGTCTCGCTGGTCCGCGAGCGCGGCTCCGAGGCCACCAACCTCTCGCAGTGGGCCGGCCTGGCCAAGCGCAGCCCGCTGGTCGCCGCGGTCTTCGCCTTCCTCCTGCTCGCGTTCGCGGGCATCCCGCTGACCTCCGGCTTCACGGCGAAGTTCGCCGTCTTCACCGCCGCCGTCGCGCACGGCGGGACGGTCCTGGCGGTCATCGGCGTGCTGGCGAGCGCGGTCACCGCGTACGTGTACTTCCGGGTGATCGTGCTCATGTACTTCTCCGAGCCCGACGGCGACGGGATCCGCGTCGTCACCCCGTCCATCGTCACCACCCTGGCCCTGTCCATCGGGGTGCTGGTCACGCTGCTGCTCGGGGTGGTGCCGGCATCCGTGCTCGACCTCGCCTCGAGGTCATCGCTGTTCCTGCGATGACGCGGGTCGAGCCGGCCCGGATGCCGCCCGCGGCGACACCGGAGCTGGCGGCCCGCCTGCAGGACGGTCTGGACCGGGTGGACGAGCGGCTGCGCGCCGTCGTCGACCACGACGACCCGTTCATCGCCGAGGCTTCGGATCATCTCGCCGCGGCGGGCGGCAAGCGCTTCCGGCCGCTGCTGACCCTGCTCACCGCCGAGCTGGGCTCGGGGCTCGACGGCCAGGTGGTGGACGCGGCGACCGGGGTCGAGCTGACGCATCTCGCCTCGCTCTACCACGACGACGTCATGGACGAGGCGGACGTGCGCCGCGGCACCCAGAGCGCCAACGCGCGATACGGCAACTCCACTGCGATCCTGGTGGGAGACCTGCTCTTCGGCAAGGCCTCGGAGCTGGTGGCCGGGCTGGGGGCGGAGGCGGTCACCATCCAGGCGCGGACCTTCGTCCGGCTGTGCGCCGGACAGATCCGCGACGATAGGCCGTGCCCCGAGGGGGCCGACCCCGTCGAGTACTACCTCCAGGTGCTCGCGGACAAGACCGGTGCGTTGATCGCGACGGCAGCACAGTACGGCGCGATGTTCGGCGGCTGCCCACCGCACGTGGTGCAGACCATGCGGGAGTTCGGCGAGCGGCTCGGCGTGGCGTTCCAGCTCGCCGACGACCTGATCGACATCTGCTCGGAGTCGGCGGTCTCGGGCAAGACGCCGGGCACCGACCTTCGCGAGGGCGTCTGGACCCTGCCGGTCCTCTACGCCCGCGCCTCGACGCGGGCCGGCGACGCCCGGCTTCGGGAGCTGCTGGACGGCGACCTGAGCGGGCAGGACCGGCTCGCGGAGGCGCTGGCGCTGCTGCGCAGGCACCCGGCGATGCAGCAGGCGCGCGAGCACACCCAGTCGGTCGCCCGCGACGCCGAGCGGCTGCTGGAGGCCCTGGACGACGGACCGGTGGTCCAGGCCCTGCGCGCGCTGACCGTGGAGGTCGTCGAGCGAGCCGTCTGACCGCTCCAGGGGGCGGGGACAGCCGGCCGTGCTGCGTGGCGCAGCGAGGAAGCTAGCGAGCCCGGCGGGCGGCGTGGACGGAGTCCGCTGCCAGCACCGCCAGCGCCAGCCACACGACGGCGAACCCGGCCCAGTGGGCAGCCGACATGCTCTCGTGCAGGACCAGCACGCCGATGGCCAGCTGCATGACCGGCGTGAGGAACTGCATCAGACCGACGCTCACCAGCGGCAGCCGCCGGGCCGCCGCCGCGAACAGCAGCAGTGGCAGCGCGGTCACCGGGCCGGAGACGGCGAGCAGCACCGGGTGCGCCGCGCCTGCGGACAGGAACGTGGTCTCGTGCCGCGCGGCGAGCACGGCCAGCACCACGGCGGCGAACGGCGTGAGCACCGCCGTCTCGGCGGCGAGGCTGTGCACCGCGTCCAGGCTGGTGCCGAGCCGGTTCTTGAGCAGGCCGTACATCGCGAACGAGACCGCGAGGCTGAGCGCGATCCACGGCGGCCGTCCCGCGGCGACGGCGAGGTAGAGGGCTCCTGCCAGCCCGATGCCGACGGCGACCCACTGCATCCGGCGCAGCCGCTCGCGCAGCACGACGACGCCGAGCCCCACGGTCACGATCGGGTTGAGGAAGTAGCCGAGGGCCGCCTCGGTCACGTGACCGGAGAGGACGGCGCTGACGTAGATCAGCCAGTTGAGGGCGATGAACATCCCCGCGGCGGCAACCCCCGCAAGCACCCGTGGGCTGCGCAGCAGGGCGGGGACGAAGCCGAAGTCGCGTCGGACGCCGAGCAGCACCAGACACACCAGCAGCGACCAGAGGATGCGGTGGGCCAGGATCTCGAAGCCACCCGAGGGCGCAAGGAGGTGGAAGTAGAGCGGGAACACGCCCCAGAGCCCGTATGCCGTGATGCCCAGTGCCGCGCCGCGGCGGCCCTGGCCCGAGCCGGGACCGACCGCTGCGGCGCCGGCGACCTCGGCGGCCGAGGGGGAGGCGCTTCCCGCCGGCGCCGGAGCCGCAGCCGGCGTGGAAGCCGGCGTCGACGAGGCAGAGCCTGAGGCAGCGGACGTGGTGCGGGCCGTCATGCGCCCACTGTCCAGGTGTCCTTCCCGTGCAGCAGCCGGGTCAGGTCGTCGTCGGTGGCCGGACCCCCGGCAGCCGCGACGGCGGCGTCGACCTGGGCGCGCACCAGGTCGTCATACGTCGGCTTGCTCACGTCGCGGAAGATGCCCATCGGGACGTGCTGCATGGACACGTCGTCCATCCGGGAGATCGCGAACGCCTGCGAGGGGTCCTGCGCTCCGGCGTCGTGCAGCACCAGGGCGGCCGGGTCGGCGGAGGACTCGGGCACGGCACGCAGCCCACCGGACTGCGTCCGCACCAGCACGTCCTCGCCGCTGCGGACCGGCTGGCCGTCGACGAGGTGCATGATCCGGCTCTGCGCCTCGTCGCGGTCCTTCAGGATCTGGAAGGCGCCGTCGTTGAAGATCGGGCAGTTCTGGTAGATCTCGACCAGCGCCGTGCCACGGTGCTCCGCCGCCGCCCGCAGGGTCGCGGTCAGGTGCTTGCGGTCGGAGTCCATCGTGCGGGCCACGAAGGTCGCCTCCGCGCCGAGCGCGAGCGAGACGGGGTTGAACGGGTTGTCCACCGACCCGGACGGCGTCGACTTGGTGACCTTGCCGACCTCGGACGTCGGCGAGTACTGGCCCTTGGTCAGGCCGTAGATCCGGTTGTTGAACAGCAGGATCTTCAGGTTCACGTTGCGGCGCAGGGCGTGGATCAGGTGGTTGCCGCCGATCGAGAGGGCGTCACCGTCGCCGGTGACCACCCACACCGACAGGTCACTGCGCGCGGTCGCCAGCCCGGTCGCGATGGCCGGCGCGCGTCCGTGGATCGAGTGCATGCCGTAGGTGTCGAGGTAGTACGGGAACCGGGAGGAGCAGCCGATGCCGGAGACGAAGACGATGTTCTCCCGCTTCAGGCCCAGCTCGGGCAGGAACCCCTGCACCGCGGCCAGGATGGCGTAGTCGCCGCACCCGGGGCACCAGCGGACCTCCTGGTCCGAGGTGAACTCCCGCTTGGTCTGCGGCGGCGAGCCGGCCGGCAGCGTCGGCACGCCCTGGAGCCCGGAGGCCGGCATACCCAGCTCGATCACTGGACTGGTGCTCACGCGGTCTCCTTGACGGCAGTGTCGATCAGGTTCGCGAGCTCGGTCGCCGTGAACGGCATGCCGCGAACCTGGGTGTGGCTGCGGATGTCGACCAGGTACTTTGCCCGCAGCAGCATGGCGAGCTGGCCGAGGTTCATCTCCGGCAGGATCACCCGCCGGTAGGAGCGCAGGACCTCGCCGGTGTTGGTGGGGAACGGGTTGAGGTGTCGCAGGTGGGCCTGGGCCACCCGGGCCCCGGCGTTGCGGGCCAGCCGGACGCCGGCCGCGATGGGCCCGTAGGTGGAGCCCCAGCCGAGGACGAGCACGTCGGCCCGGCCGCTGGGGTCGTCGACCTCGAGCGGCGCGACCGAGTCGGCGATGCCGTCGACCTTGGCCTGCCGCAGCCGGGTCATCAGGTCGTGGTTGTCCGGATCGTAGGAGATGTCCCCGGTGATGTCGGCCTTCTCGATCCCGCCGATGCGGTGCTCGAGGCCGGGAGTGCCGGGGACGGCCCAGGGCCGGGCCAGCGTCTCGGGGTCCCGCGCGAACGGGTGGAAGACCGGTGCGCCCTTGGCGTCGACGCCGTTGGTGGCGGTGGCGAACTCGACGGCCGGCTCGGGCAGGGTCTCGACGGCCGGTATCCGCCAGGGCTCGGACCCGTTGGCGAGGTAGCCGTCGGAGAGCAGGAGCACGGGGGTGCGGTAGGTCGTGGCGATCCGCACGGCCTCCATGGCCATCTCGAAGCAGTCGCCGGGGGAGCGGGGGGCCACGACGGCGACGGGCGACTCGCCGTTGCGGCCGAACATCGCCTGGAGCAGGTCGGACTGCTCGGTCTTGGTCGGCAGCCCGGTCGACGGCCCGCCGCGCTGCACGTCGATGACCACCAGCGGCAGCTCCAGCGAGACTGCCAGGCCGATGGTCTCGGACTTCAGCGCCAGACCCGGCCCGGAGGTGGTGGTGACGCCGACCGCGCCGCCGAAGGACGCGCCCAGCGCCGCGCCGATACCGGCGATCTCGTCCTCGGCCTGCAGCGTCGTGACCCCATGACGCTTGAGCGTCGAGAGGGTGTGCAGGATGTCGGAGGCCGGCGTGATCGGGTAGGCGCCGAGCAGGATCGGCAGCCCGCTGCGGTGGCCGGCCGCGACCAGCCCGTAGGCGAGGGCAGCGTTGCCGGTGATGTTGCGGTAGGTGCCCGGCGGCATCGCGGCCGGGGCGATCTCGTACGAGATCGAGAAGCCCTCGGTCGTCTCGCCGTAGTGGAACCCCGCGCGAAGGGCGGCGAGGTTGGCCTCGAGGATCTCGGGCTTGCCGGCGAACTTGCGCCGCAGGAACTTCTCGGTGCCCTCCGTCGGGCGCGTGTAGAGCCACGAGAGCAGGCCGAGCGCGAACATGTTCTTGGCGCGTTCCTTCTCCTTGCGGGAGAGGCCGAACCCGGCGAGCGCCTCGACGGTGATCGAGGTCAGCGCCACCTCGTGTACCTGGTAGGACTCCAGGCTGCCGTCGTCGAGTGGGTTGCCCGCGTAGCCCACCTTGGTCAGGTTGCGCGAGGTGAACTCGTCGGTGTCCGCGATGATCGTGCCGCCGCGGGGCAGGTCACGCAGGTTGGCCTTGAGCGCGGCGGGGTTCATCGCGACCAGCACGTCCGGCGCGTCACCCGGGGTGAGCACGACGTGGTCGGCGAAGTGCAGCTGGAAGCTGGACACCCCGGGCAGCGTGCCCTGCGGCGCACGGATCTCGGCGGGGAAGTTCGGCAGCGTGGACAGGTCGTTGCCCAGCGCCGCGGTCTCGGAGGTGAACCGGTCGCCGGTCAGCTGCATACCGTCGCCCGAGTCACCCGCGAAGCGGATGACGACGCGGTCCAGCCGTTGGACGGGCTTGGTGCTCATCGCCTGCGATCCTGTCGGTGTCGTCGGTGCTGCTCGGGGTCCCTACGGTGCAACGGCCGTGTACGCCGGATGCATCCTCGATGCTAGAGCGTTCTCAGATGCTGGACTGGGCAAGCCGCCGGTCGCACCGGGTCCCATCGTTCCGACAGGTCCTGGGGTCCCGCTCAGAGCGGTCGCGGCGGCCGTTTGCCTGCTGGTTTGGCGCCGACGTTGACCGAGGAGAGGTTCCCGTCACCGAGCAGACCATCGACGGTCTGCCCGGTGACACGAAGGTCTGCTGGTTGGCGGCGAGGTCTGCTCGGTGACACGAAGCTCTGCTGGTTGGCGGCGAGGTCTGCCCGGTGACACGAAGCTCTGCTGGTTGGCGGCGAGGTCTGCCCGGTGACACGAAGCTCTGCTGGTTGGCGGCGAGGTCTGCCCGGTGACACGAAGGTCTGCTCCTTGGCGGCGAGGTCTGCTCGGTGACGGCGGGGCCTCACGCCACCGGCGGCTCTCGCGGCTGGCCGCGCATGTCGGAGCTCGGCCGGGCGCGGCGGACCAGGTCGGGGACAACCGCGCCCAGCTCGGCGGGGTCCCATCGCGCGGTGACCTTGTCCGCCGACGGGCCCGCCACCCACGGCTCGGCGACCCCGACCATCGCGCCGCGGACGTTGAAGACCCGGCCGGTGATGCCACGTGACTCGCTGCTGCCGAGCCAGACGACAAGCGGAGCGATGTTGGCCGGCGACCCGACGTCGAAGCCCGTCTCGGCCCTGGCCTGCTCCACGGTCGCGACGAACTCCGGCAGCCCGGCGGTCATCCGGGTGAGCGCGCTCGGCGCGATCGCGTTGACGGTGACGCCGTAGCGCGCGAGCTCGTCGGCGGCGATGACGGTGAACGCGGCCAGCCCCGCCTTGGCGGCGCCGTAGTTGGCCTGTCCGATGTTGCCGTAGATGCCGGAGGGGCTGGAGGTGTTGATCACCCGCGCGTCGACGGGGCGCCCGGCCTTGGCCTCCGCCCGCCAGTGGTCGACGGCGTGCCGCGTCACGCAGAAGGTCCCCCGCAGATGCACGGCCATGACGTCGTCCCACTCCTGGACGCTCATGTTCACCAGCATCCGGTCCCGCAGGATGCCGGCGTTGTTGACCACGACGTCCAGGCGCTCGAAGGTCTCGAGGGCCGTGGCGACGATGCGCCCGGCCGCGTCCCAGTCGCTCACCGTGTCATGGCTCACGACGGCCTGGCCGCCGAGGGCTCGGATCTCGCCTACGACCTCCTGCGCCGGGTCCTCGGCGCCGGGCAGGTCGTTGACCACGACCTTGGCGCCTTGCCTGGCGAACTCCAGCGCCTCCTCCCGGCCGATCCCGCGGCCGGCTCCCGTCACCACGACCACGCGCCCCTCGCAGATGCCGCTCATCGACCCACCGGCCCGGTGTCGTGGGTGCCGGCCCGGTGCGCCACACGGCGCCCGCCGGTGAGCTCGACGTGGGCGGTGCTCGCGTAGGGCGTCATGGCCCCAGTCTGGCCGGGCCAGCTATCGAGCGGTCATCGGGGCGGTCGGGTTGCTCTGGCATCCTTCGCAGAGCCATCCGGGGAGGTGGGGACCGCGAGGGGGTACGAGAGCGGGTGGGCCTTCGGCTGGGACGGCAGAGGTATGGCGAGCGGTCGATGCTCGTGATGGCCGTCGTCAACCGCACGCCCGACTCGTTCTACGACGGCGGGGCGGCGTGGGACGAGGGGGCCGCGATGGAGCGGGTGCACCAGGTCGTCGCCGAGGGGGCCGACCTGGTGGATATCGGTGGCGTCAAGGCCGGGCTCGGCGACGACGTCGACGTCACCGAGGAGATCCGCCGTACGGCCGGCTTCGTTGCCCGGTGCCGCGCCGAGCTGCCGGATCTCGTGATCAGCGTGGACACCTGGCGCTCGGAGGTGGCGCGCGAGGTGTGCCGGGCGGGGGCCGACGTCCTCAACGACGCCTGGGGCGGCTGGGACCGCCGCCTGGCCGAGGTCGCCGCCGAGTACGACGTGGGCCTGGTCTGCACGCATACCGGAGGGGCCGAACCCCGCAGCCTGCCCCAGCGCCGCGACTACGCCGACGTGGTGCGAGACGCGGTAGAGGTGACCGCCGCGCTCGCCGAGCGGGCGGTCGCGCTCGGGGTCGCGAAGGACCGGGTGCTGGTCGACCCGGCCCACGACTTCGGCAAGAGCACACCCCAGTCACTGGAGATCACCCGGCGCCTGGACGAGATGACCCGCGGACCGTGGCCGGTGCTGGTCTCGCTGTCGAACAAGGACTTCGTGGGGGAGACGCTCGACCTGCCGGTAGGGGAGCGGCTCACCGGCACCCTGGCCGCCACGGCGGTCTGCGCCTGGCACGGTGCGCGTGTCTTCCGGGTACACGACGTGGCGCAGACCAGGCAGGTGCTGGACATGGTGTCCAGCATCCGTGGCTGGAGGCCGCCCGACCGCGCCGAGCGGGGCCTCGACCGGCCGCCGTAGCGCCTCCAGCCGCGTCCAACCCTGCGCCGTGGTCCCGGCAGCGATGACGTGCGGCGATGACGTTCGGCGATGACGTGCGATGACGTGCGGCGATGAGGTCGACGCCGAGCACTAGGCTGGCCGCCGTGGCGCCGTACATCGTCGTGGGAGCAGTCCTGCTGGTCGGCATGCTGCTGTTCGTCGCCGCGATGACCGCCCGGCGGCTGCTGGCCCCGGCCGCGCCGACGCGAGCCAAGAACACGACATACGAGTGCGGTGTCGACCCGGTCGGTGAGAACTGGGCGCAGACCAACGTGCGCTACTTCGTCTACGCCTTCCTCTATGTCGTCTTCGCGGTCGACGCCGTCTACCTCTTCCCCTGGGCGACGGTCATCCGGTCCTCGGACCTGGCCCTGGCGAGCCTGGTCGAGATGGGCATCTTCGTCGCGGTGCTGCTGATCGGGCTCGCGCACGCGGCGCGGCGCGGCCTGCTGAGATGGGTGTGACGGTGCCCGGCCAGGACGGCCAGGCCGGCGAGGGCGGCGAGCGCGGCCAGGCCGGCGAGGGCGGCCAGCGCGGTGGGGCTGCCCCGCACACCCTGACGGCCCTGCCGATGCCGCGGATGGGCCCGCTGGCCGAGCACGCGCCGACGCCGATCAAGATCGTGCTCAACTGGGGGCGCCGCTACAGCCTGTGGGTGTTCAACTTCGGGCTGGCCTGCTGCGCGATCGAGTTCATCGCCGCGTCCATGGCCCGGCACGACTTCATCCGGCTCGGCGTCATCCCGTTCGCCCCCGGTCCGCGGCAGGCCGACCTGATGGTGGTCTCCGGTACGGTCACCGACAAGATGGCGCCGGCGGTGCGGCGGCTCTACGACCAGATGCCCGAGCCCAAGTACGTGATCTCGTTCGGCGCGTGCTCCAACTCCGGCGGCCCCTACTGGGACTCCTACTGTGTCACCAAGGGCGTCGACCAGATCATCCCCGTCGACGTCTACGTGCCCGGCTGCCCGCCCCGGCCGGAGGCGCTGCTGCAGGGCATCCTGCGGCTGCAGGAGAAGATCGCCGGCGAGTCCCTGTCGAGCACCGGCCTTCGTGCGCGGTATGCCGGGTCACGGCGGGTCAGCGCCGGCACGGTGACCCGTCCCCTGCTGCAGAAGCCGGCCGCGCCGTGAGCGCGGCGCCGCGACGCGAGGTGGAGGTCGCCGGCTGGCACGACGCGGCGGCGGCCGCCCGCGAGCAGGGGTTCGACTTCTTCGACTGGCTCACCGCGGTGGACCAGAGCGACGCCGACCCGGCCGCCGGCACTCCCGGGTTCGACCTGGTCTGCCATCTGCTCGACAGCACCTCGCGCGGCGCGCTTTCCCGGGTCCTGCTGCGCACCCGGGTCCCCCTCGCCCTCGCCCCGGAGCCTCGAAACGACGCAGGGCCGTCCCCCGGCGCGGTTCTGACACCCGGGGAGGCGCCGGCAGTCGCGAGCATCACCGACCTGTATGCCGGGGCCGCCTGGCACGAGCGCGAGACGCACGAGATGTTCGGGATCGACTTCGTCGGGTTCGACGACGGGACGGGCCTCGGCCTCCGGCCGCTGCTGCTGCCCGACGGCTTCGAGGGCACGCCGCTGCGCAAGTCCTTCGTCCTGGCGGCGCGGGCCAGCAAGCCGTGGCCCGGAGCCAAGGAGCCGGGCGAGGGTGGCGGCGAGCACGCGCCGTCGGCCTCACCCGGGCGACGCAGGCTGCTGCCCCCTGGCGTGCCCGACGCGAGCTGGGGTCCCAGGTGAGGCCGCAGGTGAGCCCGGGTCAGCCCCAGGTGAGGCCCCAGGTGAGCCCCAGGTGAGCCCGGTCGTAGCGGCGTCACTGGAGGTAGTGGTGCGCGCGGTGGTCGTGCTCGCTGCCTTCCTGACGCTGCCCTTGCTCGTCGGCCAGGCCGAGCACAAGGTGATGGCCCACATGCAGGGCCGGCTCGGGCCGATGTACGCCGGGGGGTTCCACGGGCTGGGCCAGCTCGTCGCGGACGGGGTGAAGTTCGTCCAGAAGGAGGACATCACGCCGCGCGAGGCCGACCGCGGCGTGTTCAAGCTCGCTCCCGCCGTCTCGCTGATCCCCTACCTGGTCGCGCTGTCCGCGATCCCGCTGTCGGCCGGGATCGTGGGCGCGGACCTCGACGCCGGGGTCCTGTTCGTCCTCGCGGCGTCCGCGGTCGGCATCCTCGGCACGTTGATGGCGGGGTGGAGCAGCGCCAACAAGTACGCGCTGCTGGGCGGGATGCGCTCTGCCGCGCAGCTGCTCAGCTACGAGCTGCCCATCGTGCTGGCGGCGGCGTCCGTCGCGCTCGCGGCCGGCACCGTCTCGCTGACCGGCATCGTGACCGCGTGGCACCCGTGGTGGCTGGTCTGGCAGGCCCCGGGGGCGCTGTGCTTCCTGGCGGCCGCGGTCGCCGAGCTGCAGCGGCCCCCGTTCGACATGCCCGTGGCCGACTCGGAGATCGTCTTCGGCCCTTACACCGAGTACTCCGGCCTGCGCTTCGCGTTCTTCCTGCTCTCCGAGTACGCCGGCATCGTGGTGATGTCCCTGCTGTTTGCGGTGCTGTTCCTCGGCGGGTGGCGCGGCCCGTTCGACGGCGTGCTCGGGCCGGTGTGGACGCTCGGCAAGGCGGCGCTCGTCGCGGTCCTGGTGATCTGGCTCCGCGTGGCGTGGCCGCGGCTGCGCGAGGACCAGCTGCAGCGCCTGGCGTGGGCGGTGCTCGTGCCGCTCGCGGTCGCCCAGGTGACCCTGACCGGCGTCTGGGTGGTGATCGGCCCCCGATGAGCGAGCCGCCGCCCTCCTCCCCTCCCGAGATCCCAGAGACACAGGATCCAAACGCGACTCGTCCTGTGTCTTCGGGATCTCGCGCCGAGAAGTGGGACGTCGGCGGCCCGAGCGGCACTTCGAGCGGCGGCGGCGTCACCCGGCGCAGCGTCATACCGGGGCTGCTCAAGGGCCTGGCGACGACGGCACGGACCCTGGCCCGGCCCTCGCACACCCAGGAGTACCCCGACGCGCAGCCGCACCTGCCGCCACGGTCGCGGGGAGTGATCGCCCTGCTCGAGGAGAACTGCACCAGCTGCATGCTGTGCGCCCGCGAGTGCCCGGACTGGTGCATCTACATCGACTCGCACAAGGAGACCCTCCCCGCCACGGCCCCCGGCGGGCGGGAACGGCAGCGCAACGTGCTCGACCGATTCGCCATCGACTTCTCGCTGTGCATGTACTGCGGCATCTGCATCGAGGTGTGCCCGTTCGACGCCCTGCACTGGAGCCCCGAGTTCGAGTACGCCGAGCTCGACATCCGCGACCTGCTGCACGAGAAGGACCGGCTCGGCCGGTGGATGCCGACCGTGCCTCCGCCGCCGGCGCTGGACCCGGGCGCCGCCGAGCCCGCCGAGATCGCCGCGTCCAACCGCCCGACCCGCCCGGCCCGCGAGGCCCGCGACCCGGCCTCTCCCCGGGGCGCCCGCCTGCCGCGTCCCGCGAGTACGGGAGCCACGAGTACGGGACCCGCGAGTACGGGAGCCACGAGTACGGGAGCCACGAGTACGGGACCCGCGAGTACGGGACCCGCGAGTACGGGACCCGCTTCGCCCGCTGAGACCCCGGCCGGTGTGACGCCCCCGCCTCGGGACGACTCGGGTGTCACCGCGCCGGGCGAGACGACATGACCACGCTCGACCTGCTCTTCGGTGCGGTCGGTCTGGTCACCTCTGCCAGCGCCGTGCTGGCCGTCACGACCCGCCACCTGGTCCACGCGGCGCTGTGGCTGGTGGTCACGCTCGGAACGATGAGCGGCTGCTACCTCGTGCTCGGCGCGGAGCTGGTCGCGCTGGTGCAGCTGCTGGTCTACGTCGGCGCGGTCGTGGTGCTGGTGCTGTTCGCGCTCATGCTCACCCGGGCCCCGATCGGACCGAGCCGCGAGCACAGCAGCGGCCCGGTGCAGCGCGTGGCGGCCGTCGTCGTCGGCGCGGGCACCGCAGCGCTGCTCGCCGTGGTGCTGCTCGCAGGGTTCGGCAGCACCGCCTTCCGCCCTCCGCCGACCCGTACCCGCACCGTGGCGACCCAGCTCTTCGGCGCCTGGGTGTGGCCGTTCGAGCTGCTCTCGGTCCTGCTGCTGGTCGCGCTCGTCGCGGCGTTCGCCGTATCGCGCATGCCGTCGACCCCGGACGTGGACGGGTCGTCCGCGGACGGCGCCGGCCACCTCGTGTCAGGCACCAGATGATCCACACCGCGCTGCCGCTGCTCCTGGTGGCGGTGCTTGCCGGCGCCGGGTCCTACGGTGTGGTGGCCAGGCGCAACGCGGTCCTGGTCCTGGTCGGCGTCGAGCTGGTCCTCAACGCGGCCAACCTGCTGCTGGTCACCATGGGCTCGGTGTATGCCGACCGGCTCCGCACCGGCCATGTCCTGCCCCTGTTCGTGATCACCGTCGCGGCGGCGGAGGTCGGGGTCGCTCTGGCCGTGGTGCTGGCGCTGTTCCGCAGCCACGGCCACGTCGACCTCAGCCAGCCGGGGGGATGACCGGGATGAACGACCGGGTGGCCCAGCTCGTCGTCGGGCTGCCGCTCATGGCCTCGGCGCTGGGCCTGCTGTTGATCCGGCGTGGCTCGCCGGGACGAGTGGAGCTGCCCGGCGGCGCGGTCCCGCGAGGCACGGCGGCCGCCGTCGCCGTGACCGGCGGCCTGCTGACCCTCGCGGCCGCCCTCGCCCAGGTCGTCGGGCACGAGGCCAGCACGTCGGCGACGGTCGGGCCGCTCGCGGTCGGCCGCCTCGAGGTGCCGCTGCGGCTGCTCAGCGACTCCCTGGCCGCCGTGGTGGCCCTCGCCGTCGCGGTGGTCGCCCTCTGCGTCCAGGCGTTCGCCCAGTGGTACCTGCGCGCCGACGACCGGTATCCCGTCTTCGCCGCCACCGTCTCGCTGTTCACCGCCGCGATGCTCCTGGTCGTGCAGTCCGCCGACCTGGTCCTGCTGCTCGTCGGCTGGGAGGTCATGGGCTGGTGCTCGTTCCTGCTGATCGGCCACGACAGCCGCCGGCAGCCCGCCCGCCGGGCCGCGGTCAAGGCGTTCCTGGTCACCCGCATCGCCGACCTGGCGTTCGTCATCGGGATCGTCATCCTCGCCGTCGGCGCCCGGTCCAGCGACCTCGGGACCGTGCTCGCCTACTGGGCCCCGGCCACCCACGGGCTCGACTTCGCGGCCGAGCCGAGCCACGCAGTGCGCACCGCCGCGATGCTGTGCCTGCTCAGCGGGATCGCGGGCAAGTCGGCGCTGTTCCCCTTCCACGACTGGCTGCCCGACGCGATGGAGGGCCCGACGCCGGCGTCGGCGCTGATCCACGCCGCCACCATGGTGGCGGCGGGCACCTACGTGCTGGCCCGGCTGTTCGCGGTCTTCGCGCAGGCGGGCGCTGCGCGACTGGTGCTGGCCGTCCTGTGCGCCGTGACGATGGTGGGCGCCGCCGCGCTCGCCTTCGCCCAGTCCGACGTCAAGCGGCTGCTCGCCTACTCCACGCTCAGCCAGATCGCCATCATGCTCTCGGCGCTCGCCGTCGCGCCTGCGGCTGAGGGCCCGGGTGCCGGCGTGTTCCACCTGGTCTCGCACGCGATGTTCAAGGCACTGCTGTTCCTGGCGCTCGGCTGGCTCGGTGTGCTGGCCGGCGGCACGTCGGTCGCGCGGATCACCGGGGGCCTGCGCGGGCGCCGGCTGCTGGGCGCCGTGCTCGGCGTGGGGTTCCTGTCGCTGGCCGGTGTGCCGCCGCTGGTCGGGTTCGTCTCCAAGGAGTACGTCCTCGGCTCGGCGGAGGAGAGCGCCGGCTCCGGGTCCGCTGCGGGCGTGCTGGTGCTGGTGGCGGTCCTGCTCACGGTGGCACTGACCGCCGCCTACTGCACCCGCGCCTGGCTGGTCCTGACGCGCCCCGCGCCGGTCGAGGAGGACCGGCCGACCAGGTATGCCATGGTGGCTCCGGCGGCCAAGGCGGCCGTGGTCGTCCTGGCCGTCCTCACGGTGGTGGGCGGACTGGTCGCCCTGACCCCGCTGCTCGAGCCCGGCGCCGGCTTCAACCCCGTCACCGCGGTGGTCTCCGTGCTGCTGGTCGCCGGCGCCTTCGCCGGTGTGCGCAGCATCGCTCGGGCGCAGCCCTCGGGCGACGCGGCGGCCCGGCTCGGCGCCTCCCGGGTCGCGATGGCCGACAACGGCATGGACGTCGACCGCTGGTATGTCGCGCTGGTCGCCACACCTGTCCTTCGCCTGGCCCACCTCGTGGTCGCCGCCGACCGCGACGTGATCGACGCCTACGTCAGGGCCACCGCCCTCGGTGTCCGCTGGGCGGGCGCCGGGAGCGAGCGGGCGCACGGGCGGCGCCCGTCGACCTACCTGGTCTGGGTCCTGCTCGGGATGCTGGCCGTCGGGGTGGCCGGGGTGAGCCTGTGGTGACGCTGCTGCTGCTCACCCTGCTGCTGCCGGCGCTCAGCGGGGCCGCGCTGGTGCTGGGTGGGCGGCGCGACCCTTCCTGGCAGCGTATGGCGGGCACAGCCGCGCTCGCCGCCAGCGTCGCCACGGCCCTTGCTGCCCTCGGCACCGTCGTGTCCCGACCGGTCCTCGACCGCGCCTGGGTCCCCGCTCTCGGCTGGCGCTGGCACTTCGCGGTCGACGGGATCAGCGCGCCGCTGGTGCTGCTCACCGCCCTGCTCGGCGTGGCGGTCGTCGTGCACACGCGGCACGGCGTCGCCGCCGAACCGCACCCCCCGCCCTTCTACGGCTGCCTCTTGATCGTCGAGGCGGGCGCGCTGGCGACGTTCCTCACCCGGGACGCCGTCGTGTTCTTCCTCGCGTTCGAGACCGTGCTGGTGCCGATGTGGGTCCTGATCAGCCGGTACGGCGATCCGCACGACGCTGCCGCCCGCGCCGACGCCTCGGCCCGGTTCGTGCTCTACACCGTCCTCGGCTCGACCCTGATGCTGCTCGGCATCCTCGCGTTGGTGCACAACGCGGGGACCAGCGACCTCGGAGCGCTCGCTGCGGCGTCCGCGTCCGCGTCCGCGGCGTCCGCGGCGTCCGCGGCGTCCGCGTCGGCTCCGGCGGCCATGACCGGCGCCGGGCAGACGGTGGTCGCCGCTCTGCTGCTGCTCGGCCTCGGCATCAAGGTGCCGCTGTGGCCCTTCCACACCTGGCTCCCCCCGGCGCACACCGTCGCGCCGACTGCCGGGTCGGTCCTGCTGGCGGCGGTGCTGCTGAAGATGGGCAGCTACGGGATCGTCCGCCTCGTCGTGGCGCCGCTGCCGCTGGGGTTCGCCCGGCTCGCGCCGGTGCTCGGTGCGCTGGGGGTGGTCGGCATCCTGTGGGGCGGACTGGCCTGCCTGGTCGAGAACGACCTGAAGCGCCTGGTCGCCTACTCCTCCGTGGCGCACATGGGGTTCGTGGCGCTCGGCCTGTCCACCGGCACCGCCACCGGGCTGCAGGCGGCGCTGTTCGCCAACGTCGCACACGCCGTCGTGTCGGCGCTGCTGTTCTTCGTCGTCGGCGGCCTCAAGGCCCGCTGGGGCTCCGCCGACCTGCGCACCGCCCGGGCCGCGCTGCGCGAGGTGGCGCCCCGCATGGGCGTCGCGCTGGTGGTCGGCGCGGCCGCCGCGCTCGGCCTGCCCGGGCTGGTCGGCTTCTGGGGGGAGTTCCTCACCATGTATGCCGCGTGGTCGCCGGCACCCGGCCGGCCGGTCGGGCTGTTCCGTGTCTTCGCCGTCCTTGCCGTCATGGGGACCGGCCTCGCGGCGGCATACGCGCTCCGCGTGCTGCGCACCGTGTGGTCCGGGGACCTCGACCAGCCGCCGCTCGCCGACGCCCGCGGCGCCGAGTGGGCTGTGATCGCCACGATGGCGACGGCCGTCGTGGTCCTCGGGGTCCTTCCCGGTCCGCTGCTGGCGACGACAGCCGCAGACGTCGCGCGTATCACGTCGGGGGCCGGTAGGTGAGTGCCGGCACGTCGGCGCTGGTCAGCCTGCATCTGTCGGTGCTGCTGCCCGCTGTGGCGCCCGCCGCGGGAGCCGCCGCCGTCCTGGTCCTCGACGTCGCCGCCCCCCGGCTGCGCCGCGCGCACCACGTCCTCGCCCTGCTCGCGCTCCTGGTCGGCCTGCTGGCGGCGCTGCCCGGGCTGGCTGCCGTCCCCGGTGACGCCCGCCGGACGCTGTGCCTGCCGGGGGCCCTGTCCGCTGCCGGCGAGCGGTGCATGTACGCCGCCGGATCCGTCGCGTCGGCCCTGCAGGTCGCTGCCCTGCTCGGGGCCGCCGTCACCCTGCTGCTGTCCTGGCCGGACGACGCCGACGCGCCCCCGGGACGGACCGCCGTGACGCTCAGCCTGGTCCTGGCCGCCACGGCCGGCGCCGTGTCCGTCGCTGCCGCGCGCGACCTCGGCTCGTGGCTCGTCGCACTGGAACTGGCCAGCCTCCCGACGGTGGCCCTCGTGGCGCTGCGCGGCACGCGCGCAGCGGTCTCCGGCGCGGTGGCCCTGCTGACCACCTCGCTGGTGTCCTTCGCGCTGCTCGCCATGTCCGCCGCCTGCTGGTATGCCGCGACGGCCAGCCCGTTCCTCACCCCGGACGCCGCGCTCGGCGCCGCCTCGGTGCCGGGCCGTCGGACCCTGCTGGCGCTGGCCGTGGTCTTGGCGCTCGCGGGGGTCGGCTTCAAGCTGTCGCTGGTGCCGTTCCACGCGTGGACCCCCGAGGCGTATGCCGGGGCGCCGCTGCCGGTCGCGGCCTTCCTCGCCGGCACCTCCAAGGTCGCCGCCCTGGCGGCGCTGCTCGCCGTCCTGCGGGCGGTCACCCCCCTCGGGGGTTCGGCGCTGACCGCCGTCGCCGTCGTCGCCGCGCTGTCGATGACGCTCGGCAACGTGATGGCCCTGCGCCAGGACGACGTGGTCCGGCTGCTGGCCTGGTCGACGGTCGCCCAGGCCGGCTGGGTGGTGCTGCCCCTGGCTGCCGTGTCGGCCGCTGCGGTCTCCGCCGCGGGGGCGTACCTGCTCTCCTACCTCGTCGCGACGCTGCTGGTGTTCGCGGTGGTGAGCGCCGTCGGCCGGGTGCGCGCCGGCGGGGGGACCGCCCGCAGGCTCACGGCATACCGGGGGCTGGCCGCCGAGCACCCCCTGCTCGGAGCGGCGCTCGGGCTCGGGCTGCTCTCGCTGGCCGGGCTGCCGCCGGGCGTCCTCGGGCTCGTCGCCAAGGTGGTGGCGCTGCGGCCGGTGGTGTCCAGCGCTCTGTGGCTGCTCGCCGTGGTCGCCGCGGCCAACGCCGTGCTCGGGGTGGCGGTCTACCTGCGCTGGTTCCGGGTCCTGCTCGACCGCGGTCCCGGTCCGGCAGGCGCTACGGCCGCCCCGGCGCAGCAGGTTGGCGCGATGCCGGCGCCGGTGCCCACGCTGGTGCCGATGCCCGCGCCAGTGCCGATGCCCGCGCCAGTGCCGGTGCCGGTGACGGTGCGGGTGGCCGTCGCGATGGCCCTGGCCGCCCTCGTGGCGACGAGCGTGGCACCGCAGATCGTGCTCGGCCTGGTCGGCTGACGGGTTGTCGTGCCGGGCGCCCCGCCGGCAGTCGGACGGGAACGAGCCGCGCCGGCATCGCGTTGTCTGAGACATGCACAGGCACTTCAACGGACTCAAGACCGCTGCGTTGTTCGGCGCCATCTGGGCCCTGTTGCTGGCTCTCGGGTCCCTGATCCAGGGCGGCCGGTTCATCTGGGTCTTCGCCCTGGTCGGCGTCGCGACGACGGCCTACGGCTACTGGAACAGCGACAAGATCGCGATCCGCGCGATGCACGCCTACCCGGTCAGCGAGGCTCAGGCCCCGATGATGTACCGCATCGTCCGGGAGCTCTCGACCGCCGCCGGCAAGCCGATGCCGATGATCTACGTCTCCCCCACCGAGGCGCCCAACGCCTTCGCCACCGGCCGCAACCCGCAGCACGCCGCCGTGTGCTGCACCGAGGGGATCCTGGGCCTGCTCGACGAGCGTGAGCTGCGGGGGGTGCTCGGGCACGAGCTGATGCACGTGTACAACCGGGACATCCTCACCTCCTCGGTTGCGGCCGCGATCGCCGGCGTGATCACCAGCGTGGCGCAGATGTTCATGTTCATGGGCATGTTCGGCGGCGGCACCGGCGGCATGGGTGGCGGCAACAGCGACAGCGAGGACCGCAACCCGATGGCGATGCTGGCGATGGCGTTCTTGGCGCCGGTCGCGGCGAGCCTGATCCAGCTGGCGATCAGCCGGACCCGGGAGTACGACGCCGACGAGGACGGCGCCCGGCTGACCGGGGACCCGCTCGCCCTGGCCTCGGCGCTGCGCAAGCTCGAGCGGGGCACGGCCCGGGCGCCGCTGGCCCCTCAGCCGGCGCTGGTCAACGCCAGCCACATGATGATCGCCAACCCGTTCCGGGCCCAGGACGTGTCGCGGCTGTTCACCACGCACCCGCCGATGGAGCAGCGGATCGCCCGGCTGGAGTCGCTCGCCTCCGGCTACCAGCAGCGCTGACCGGTCGAGGGGGCGCCGGAGCGCCGCGCGGCGATCTGGGAGAGTTTGCCGCATGGCGAGTCTGACCCGGGTGGACGCGACGGAGCGTGCGGCGCTGGTCGAGGTGACGGCATACGAGCTGGATCTCGACCTGGACACCGGGCAGGAGAGCTTTGAGTCGACCTCGCGTGTGCGGTTCGCCTGTCGGCGGCCGGGGGAGTCCACCTTCGTCGACATCAAGCCGCAGACCCTGCACCGGGTATGCCTCAACGGCACCGACCTGGACCTGGCGACGTTCGCCGACGAGCGGATGAGGCTGCCGGACCTGCGGGCGGACAACGAGCTAGTCGTGGTGGCGACGATGCGCTACAGCAGGGACGGCCAGGGGCTGCACCGCTCGGTCGACTCGGCGGACGGCAGCCACTACGTCTACGGCCAGCTCTTCCTGTCCTCCGCTCCGCGCGTCTACGGCTGCTTCGACCAGCCCGACCTCAAGGCGCCGTACTCGGTGCGTGTCCACGCGCCGGCGGACTGGGTCGTGCTCGGCAACGGCGCCGCCACCAGGGGCGAGGACGGCACCTGGACCCTGGCGAGGACCAAGCCGCTGGCGACGTACTTCGTCACCATCTGCGCTGGCCCGTACGTCTCGGTGACCAGCGAGCACGACGGCATACCGCTGGGCCTGCATGCCCGGGCCTCGCTGGAGGAGCCGCTGAAGCGGGCGGCCGACGAGCTGTTCGAGCTGACCCGGCAGTGCTTCGACTACTACCACCGGCTGTTCGGCATCCGCTACCCGTTCGGGCACTACCAGCAGATCTTCGTGCCGGAGTTCAACGCCGGGGCGATGGAGAACCCGGGCTGCGTGACGTTCTCCGACCCGCTGCTCTACCGCGGCGCGGCCACCTACGACGAGGTCCTCGCCCGGGCCAACACGATCGCGCACGAGATGGCGCACATGTGGTTCGGCGACCTGGTGACGCTGCGCTGGTGGGACGACCTGTGGCTGAACGAGTCGTTCGCCGAGTACATGTCACACCGGACGCTCGTCGCCGCCACCCCGTTCACCGACGCGTGGGTGGACTTCGGCGCCGCGCGCAAGGCGTGGGGGTATGCCGCGGAGCGCGCCCCGTCGACGCACCCGGTCGCGGGGTCGCCGGCGCCGGACGCCGAGGCGGCGCTGCAGAACTTCGACGGGATCTCCTACGCCAAGGGTGCGTCGGTGCTGCGGCAGCTGATCGCCTACCTGGGGGACGAGGTGTTCGTGACCGGCGTCCGCGACTACCTGTCCCGGCACGCCTACGGCAACGCCGAGCTCGCCGACTTCCTCGCCGCGATGGAGCGGGCCAGCGGCACCGACCTCGGCGCGTGGGCCGATGCGTGGATCCGCACAGCCGACCGCGACACCCTTGCCGTGGAGGCGGCCTCGGACGAGGGACTGACGCTGTCGACCGTGGCGCTGCTGCGTGAGGTGCCGGCTGCTCACCCGGTGGACCGGCCGCACCGGCTGGACATCGCCGGATACACCGGTGGCACCTTGCTGTGGCGGGTGGACACCGTCCTGGACGCCGACGACGCGACACTGCCCGAGTTGAGCGGCGCACCCAAGCCGGCGCTGCTGCTGCCGAACGCCGCCGACCTGACCTGGGCGCGGGTGGAGCTCGACGGCGAGACGCTCGCCGCGCTCAGCGGGGAGCTGGCGCTGGTGCCCGACCCCGAGACGCGGGCGATGGTGTGGAACGCGCTCTTCGACGGGCTCGCCGCCGCCGAGGTGGACCCCCGGCTGGTGCTGCAGGTGTTCGCATCGGCCTGGCCGGAGGAGGACAACAGCTCGCTGGCCAACCGGGTCGCCATGCAGGTGTCCGGCCGGACCATCCCCACCCTGCTACCGCCGGCCGAGCAGCCCGCCGCCCGCCGGCTGGTGGCCGGCGCTGCGGCGACCAGGCTGGAACGTGCCGAGCCCGGGTCGTCCGCTGCGCTGGTGTCCGCCCGGTATCTCGCCGCCAACACCGACGACGTCGACCTGCTGCGCCGCTGGTCCGACCTGCCCGACCTGTCCGACCTGTCCGAAGGGGGCGCGGAGGTCACCCGGCCTGGTTCCGACAGGTCGGCGAACGGGCTGCCGCCGGGACTCGAGGGTGACGACGAGTTCCGCTGGGTGGTGCTGACCGCCTTGGCGCGGCACGGCGTGTTGACCGACACCGAGCTCGACGCGGCGCTAGCCGGGGACCAGACGATGCAGGGCGCCCTGCACGCCCTCACCGCCCGGGCGTCACTGCCCACTGCGGAGGCCAAGGCGTGGGCGTGGCAGGAGCTCACCGGCAACCGCAGCCGCTCCAACTACGAGCTCAACGCGCTCGCCACCGGCTTCTGGCACGCGCCCGACCTGGCCCTGGTCCGCCCGTACGTGCCGCGCTACCTCACCGAGCTGCCCGCCATGTCGGCCTGGGTCTCCGACGACGCGCTGTTCTCGGTGGCTCTGCTGGGCTACCCCGCCAGGGTCGTCGAGCCGGAGACGGCGGACCTGACCGACGAGGCGCTGGACCGGTCCGACCTGAGCCCGGCGGTGCGCCGCGCGTTCGTGGACGCCGGCTCACGCCTGCGCGAGGCGCTGGCCTCCAGGGCCGCGTTCGACTGACGGGGCCGGGTCAGTGGCCCGGGTCAGTGCGTCGGGTCAGTGCGTCGGGGAGCCAGGGTAGAGCTTGCGCACCTCGGCGATCTCGTTGGCGTCGGGGCCGCTGCTGTAGGTGGGGCAGTCCTTCCGCTTGGTCATCAGGGCCGTGCAGTCCCCGGCGTCGGTCAGGCCGAGCGCATGTCCGAGCTCGAGGGCCACGTCCCGCTCGGGGTGGCGCACCAGTGCCTTGCCGCCGGTGCCGTGCCACGCGCGGCTGCCCAGTGTGATCACCGAGGTACGTACCTTGTCGGCGGGCATGCACCGGGTCGTCTCGGTAGGGCCGGTCGAGGCGAGGATCGTCACCGTGGCACCGCCCTTGACCGGCTGCAGCCGCACTGGGACTGCCGCCGAGTTCCAGGCCGCGACGGCGGCGGCGACTGCCGAGCTCATCGCGGGATCGCCGGTCGCGTCCTCGTACGTGACGACCCTGCGTCCCTGGACGGTGCCGGTCGTCACCGCCGTGCAGCCGTTCGTCTTCACCTGGGCGGCCGCGCTGCTGCTGCTGCAACCACCGATCACCGCAACCATCGGCAGGCACAGCAGGGCAAAGACTGGGGTGCGCGACCATGACATGACGCGGAGGGTACCCGCCTGACCCGGGCCGACCCTGGGTGTGCGCAGGGAGGGCAGCGCCGCGCGGCCCCGGCATACGGGCAGGTGGCCTTTCGCCCCGGGTCAGCGGTAGTTGACGAACTGCAGCGGGGTGTCCAGCTCGGCGCCCTTGAGCATCTGCTGGACCGCCTGCAGGTCGTCCTTGGACTTGCTGGACACGCGCAGCTCGTCGCCCTGGATCAGCGGCTTGACCGTCTTGCCGAACTCGTCCCGGATCAGCTTGCTGATCTTCTTCGCCTCGTCCTGGGTGATGCCGTCCTTGAGCGAGGCCTCGAGCCGGTACTCCTTGCCGGACGGCTTGGGCGTGTCGTCGTCGCCGAAGTCCAGGACCTTGAGGCTGACGTTGCGCTTGATGAGCTTGGTCTGGAAGACGTCGAGCACCGCGCGCACCCGGTCCTCCGAGTTGGCCTTCATGAGCACCTTCTCGCCGCTCCAGTCGATGCTGGCGCCGACGTTCTTGAAGTCGTAGCGCTGGGCGATCTCCTTCGCCGCTTGGTTCAGCGCGTTGCTGACCTCCTGCTTGTCGACCTTGCTGACGACGTCGAACGATGCGTCCGCCATGGGTTCTGCTCCTTGCGTGTATGCCGCGGCGTTTCGTCCAACCGGCGGCAGCCTCGCGGCGCCGGAGCCGATTGGACTCGGGGTCTGGGTCCGTTGCTATCCTTCCACCGCGGCGCCTCGGCGCAGCAACCGAGGCAGGTTGTCCGAGCGGCCAATGGAAGCGGACTGTAAATTCGCCGGAGAGATCCTACGCAGGTTCGAATCCTGCACCTGCCACCAAGTGTTCGAAGGCCCGGACCAGCGGAAACGCCGGTCAGGCTGCTTCACCGTCTTCGGTGGGACACGGCACATCCCGCGCGCGGAAGGCACGCGGAAGTGGTGTTAGGGGCTTGGGCCTGTGGTGGTCACGATGGGCGGACGTCTGCCAGGGGTCACCATTGGGCGGTCGTCCGGAAGGCGCCGCAGCGGTACTGCAGGTGGAATCTTCACTGTGGCCTTCACTGCGGCGCCCACGTGCCCGCGCGGGGAACCTCAGTCTGTACGACCCCATATTTGGTCTACCGCATCCCACCGGTCCGGTAACCATCAAGCGTTACCTTGTCTAGGGCATCTTGCACCTCCGCGAGCCCCGCACGGGGGCGCGATCGTTAGCGCATGAAGCCCCTCACGAGTCGCGCCCTCGCTTCCTGTTGTTAGTTTCAGCACTCAACGGTGAAGCCGCCCGCCCCTGAAGAGGGGCGGGCGGCTTTCCCTGTAAGCCTATGCCGCGTGAGCGGACTTGTAGGCGGCGACGATGTCACCGCTGACGCGGCCGCGTTCGGAGACTTGGTGGCCGTTCTTCTTGGCCCAGTCTCGGATGGCCTTCAGCTGCGCGCGGTCGGCGTTCGCGCTGCCTCGGGTCGTGCGTCCGGCGCTGGCGCGTCCACCGACGCGGCGCCCGTGGTCGATGTAGAAGGACAGCGCCTCATCGAACTTTTTGGCGCCCTTGTCGTCGAGGTCGACTTCGTAATCCACGCCGCCAACGCTGAAGCGGACGGTACGACCCGACCCGTCCTGTATTTCCTTGCCGGTGATGTCGTCAACTAGCACCGTGACCGTTCGTCTTGCCATGACACTCCTGTTCGCTGTAATAAGGGCTCGAACTCCTCACTCTAACGACGGAAAAGCGCCGTCAGTTCCCACAGGTGACATGGGGCCCCCCGAGCGTGGTCACTCCGCTGCTCGGGTCGCGCCGTCAACGGTACCTGGCCGCCAGGGCTGCCATAGGGCTGTCAGGTGGTGTTTTGTAGTGTGGACCAACGGGGGATGAAATTAAGTCAGCGCACATCGCGAAAGAAACTCACCGCCCGCTCGGCGCAGGCGATGTCGTTGTCGACTGTGGAACCGCTGACGCCAACCGCGCCAACGATGATGTCGTCGTTACTCATCAGTGGAATACCGCCACCGAAGATCACGTATCGTCCTGACCCGTTAGCCTGCAATCCGAACAGCTCACCGCCGGGCCGAGCCAATATGGCGAGCTCTGCGGTGGGCGTGCGGTGGGCCACGGCGGTGAAGGCCTTGTCCACAGCGAGATTGCAACCGGCGATTTCCGCGCCGTCCATCCGCGCGAATGCCATCAGGTTGCCGCCGACGTCGACGACGGCAATGGACACCGCCGCCCCTAGTCGCCTGGCCTCCTCTTGGGCGGTTGAGAGGAGGCGAAGGGCGGTCTCGAGAGCGAGTCGGGTCATGGCTCAGCTATAGCGCCTGGCTCGCACTTGCAGTGTCAATGCCGGCGTCGCCGGTGGCCAGCACGGCGCCGGCACGCTGGAGCACCTCAGGGCGTGAGCGTTTCAGCGCGGTCGCCCAAACGGCGGCCGCCGCGATGTAGATGAGCACGAGGTAGGGGAAGTACCGAAGCGGCGCGGCGGGAACGGGATAGACCTGCCCGTAGATCGGGATCAGCAACAGCAGGATGCCGGCGATCGGTAGTAGCACGTGGCGGACGATCGAGCGCTGGGCGAGTCCGGCTCCGGCGAAGTGCCTCATGCACGCGAGATTGGTCAGCATGTACACCGGAATAATCGCGAGAGTCAGAATGGACCCCAGGTAGATGTAGGCGTTGAAGGGGCCGACCAGCGAACCAACGCCGAAGGTCAGGACGACGGTGAACACCGCCTGAACCCAGATCGCCGTGGTGGGGGTGCGATGAACAGGGTGCACCCTGGCCAGGCTGGAGGTCAGCATGCCTTCGCGGCTCATTGCGAAGATGATGCGGACGATGCCGTTGTTGGTGTTCATCGTGACCGCGAAGATGCTGGAGACGCCGGCCAAACCCACCAGCAACTTCAACCACGGCGCGTAAACGCTCGCGAGGGTAGTAAAGGGCGCCGCGTCGCCGACCAACTTCTGGACTCCGCCAGCGCCAAAACCCACCATCTCGCTGTAGGTGCAGAACAGGTAGATGGCGCCGACGAACAGTAGGGCGAAAAACATGCCTCGAGGCACGTTCCGCCGAGGGTCGCGGACCTCTTCGCCTAGGGTGGCCGCCGCCTCAAAACCTACGAAGGACAGGATCGCGAAGACCATTCCCAGTGCGATACCGGACAGTCCTTTGGTCGAGTTCGAGGGGTTGAAGGGGGCCAGTGTCAAGCCATGAGCGCCGCCTTTGGCAAGTACAACGCCGCTGAGTACCAGGATGACCACCACCTCGGCGGTGAAGAGCACAAGAGCGGTGCGCAGTGATCCAGTGATGCCTTCCAGCGAGAGGAAGACGAGCAGTCCGACCGCGACAGCGGAGATCAGGGCCCAGTGGACATTGATGCCATAGTCCGCCAGTACGTCATGGGTGTAGATCCCGACGAGAGCAATCTCCGCCGGCACCAACAAGGCGTACGCCGCGAACATCAGTGCCCCGGTCACGAACCCGCTGCGAGCGCCGATGCCTCGTGACACGTAGGTGTAGAACGCTCCGGCGCTAGGCAGCACCCTGGCCATCTCCATGACGCCGTTCGCCACGATGAGCATCACCACCAGGCCCAAAGCAAAAACGAACGGTGTAGCCACGCCCGCGTTGGCGGCGGCCACTTGTGGGTTGAAGTACACCGACACGGCCGGGCCCATCAGGGCTGCCGACATGATGACCGCGCCAACCAGTCCGGTGGCGTTGGTACGCAACGAAGGTGCGGAACCTGTGGCGGTTTGGCCCATGACGTCTCCTGGCTGCTGCGGGTGTCCGGGTCGACGTTATGGCTTGATCGGCGGCTGCGCAATCGAACGTTTGTCACAGTACAAAGCGAATCGGCGTACTGACGCTACGACACGCTCATTTCGCGCGCGCGGTCCAGCCAGCGGTGTGCGCCGCAGCGGCCAGCTGTGCAGCGAGTCTGGTGTGCCCGTCGGCGAGCAGCCCAACGGTCACCCTCAGGTGGGGCGGCTGCCTGGACACGGTGGCGAAGGGAGCCCCAGGGGTCACGCCGATGCCCTGGCTGGCAAGGCGCACCATGGCCGCCGCCTCGTCGTGGACGGGTACCCACAGGTTGATGCCGTCGGTGCCGCCGACGGTGACCTTGTGCGCGGCTAGCTCGCCGATGAGTGCGGCGCGACGTCGTGCATATTCGTCCCGCGCCGCCCCTACTTCCGCGATGCTGTTGTCGTCGGTCAGAAGGCGGAGGAGAAGACGTTGCAGCAGGCGGCTGCTCCAGCCCTGGCCGAGCTGCCGGCGCGATGCAACGGCCGCCATGATGGGGGCAGGCCCGCTCATCGCAGCCAAGCGCAGATCGGGTCCGTGAGACTTGGAGAAGCTGAGTACGTGGACCGTCTGTTCGGCGATGAACCGCCCGAGGCTCAGCGCAGGCGACGACGATATGGTGCCTGCTGAGTCATCTTCGACGACCAGCGTCCCGCTACCCCGTAGTAGGGCCGCGATACTGGCTGCGCGGTCTGCGGTCATCGACACCCCGGTCGGATTGTGGGCACGCGGCTGCAGGAACATGGCCGTCACCGGAGAAGCCAATGCGCCCTGCAGTGCCTGAAGTTCGAGGCCGGCGTCGTCCATCGGCACTCCCACCAGGTCCACGCCAACGTCCTCGAGCAGGTCGATGAGCGGTGGGAAACAGGGGCTTTCCACCACAACACGGTCGCCCAGCCGCAGCACGGTTCGGGCCACCAGGTCGAGCCCGTCCATCGCTCCATCCACGATGGTCAGCTCGTTGGCCTGGTAGGGCCAGGCCTCCAGCAACACCTCCTGCAACCCCGGGACGACGGGGTCGTCGAGATAGCTCTCCGGCGTGCCCGCAGTGGCGATGGTCCGCATCGCGCGGGCCAGGCTCGGTAGCAGAGCCGCGTCAGGCACCCCGGTAGATAGGTCCAGGTCAAAGGGCGCTTGGCGCTGCAACGCGCGCTGGTAGCGTGCCGCCGGCGCCGGGGTGTCAGCGATCCTCGTGCCTCGGCGACCATCGGTGCGGATGGCGCCCGACCGGACCAGCAGAGACCAAGCCGCGCTGACCGTGGTCGGCGACAGAGCCAGGCGGATTGCCACCTTCCGTATCGGTGGCAGCTTGGTGCCAGGTGCCAGGGCCCCGTCACGGATGCACCGGCTGACCGCCTTGGCAAGCCCGCGTGCGGTGGGGTCCTCAAAGCGGTGCGCCACCTCAGTGAGCGGGTTCATCATTTTCGTAACATAACAAAATACCTATTGTGATGACCGGTTCTGGGACCTACCGTCTGTGCCGTGATCAACCGCATCGCACATTGGATCGACGGCCGACTGACCGACGGCACGTCCGGCCGCACGTCACCGGTGTTCAACCCCGCGACGGGGCAGCAGACGGCCGAGGTCCAGCTGGCCAGCGCCGCTGAGGCAGAAGCCGCCGTCGCCAAGGCCGTCTTCGCAGCGCGATCGTGGGGCAGCGCGTCGCTGTCCAGGCGCTCTGCTGTCCTGTTCGCTTTCCGTGAGCTGCTCAACGCCCGAAGCGGGGAGCTCGCCTCGATCGTCACCGCCGAGCACGGCAAGGTCCTCTCGGACGCGGCTGGCGAGATCGCGCGCGGCCTGGAGAACGCTGAGTTCGCCACCTCCGTGGCGCACCTGCTCAAGGGCGGCTTCTCCGAGCAGGTGTCCACTGGCGTCGACGTCTACTCCATTCGTCAGCCGGTCGGGGTGGTAGCCGGCATCACACCGTTCAACTTCCCGGTCATGGTGCCGTTGTGGATGTGCTGCAACGCCATCGCCTGTGGCAACGCGTTCGTGCTCAAGCCCAGCGAGAAGGACCCCTCGGCGTCGCTGTTCATCGCGCAGCTGTGGAAGGACGCAGGTTTGCCCGACGGCGTGTTCACCGTGCTCCAGGGCGATAAAGAGGCGGTCGATGCGCTGCTGACCCATCCCGACATCGCGGCGCTGAGCTTCGTGGGCTCGACGCCGATCGCTCGCTACATCTACGAGACCGGCACTGCTCACGGCAAGCGCGTGCAGGCCCTCGGCGGGGCCAAGAACCACATGCTGGTGCTGCCCGACGCCGACGTCGATCAGGCCGCTGACGCGGCGGTCAGTGCCGCGTACGGCGCCGCAGGTGAGCGCTGTATGGCGATCTCTGTGGCCGTGGCGGTCGGCGACGTCGGCGACGCACTCGTCGACGCCATCGCCGTCCGGCTGCCCAAGCTGACCGTTGGTGACGGCGCAGCACAGGGCATCGACATGGGACCGCTAATTACGGCGGCGCACCGCAACACGGTCAAGAGCTACGTCGACGAGGGTGAGCGGGCCGGGGCCACACTTGTCGTCGACGGCCGGGAGGCCAACGTGCCCCAGGACGGGTTCTTCCTCGGGATGACCCTGCTCGACAACGTCACGCCCGCGATGACCGTCTATCGAGACGAGATCTTCGGGCCCGTCCTCTGCGTTGTCCGGGCCGGGACCTACGACGAGGCGATGCAGCTGATCAACTCCAACCCGTACGCCAACGGCACCGCCATCTTCACCCGTGACGGCGGCGCTGCCCGCCGGTTCCAGAACGAGGTTCAGGTGGGCATGATCGGCATCAACGTGCCGATCCCGGTGCCGGTCGCCTACTACTCCTTCGGCGGCTGGAAGGCGTCGCTGTTCGGGGACACCCACATGTATGGCCCCGAAGGCATCTCCTTCTACACCCGCGGCAAGGTGGTCACGTCCCGGTGGCCCGACCCGGCAACATCGAGCGTGGACCTGGGGTTTCCACGCACCCGCTGACCATCCGCACGTCAGTGCAGTCCTCGAGCGCGCTCGTCGATTGCAGCCGCTCGAACAGGAGCCTGCCCATGACCCAGACGCTGCCCGCAGCGATCCGCTCCGGCGGGGAACCCACCAGCGCGTCCGAGGCCGACGCGCGGGTGCGGGCCAACGACCGGGCGCACGTGTTCCACTCCTGGTCCGCTCAGGGCGAGATCGACCCGCTGCCGATCGAGGGCGCGCTGGGCTCCTACTTCTGGGACTACAGCGGCAAGCGGTACCTGGACTTCTCCTCGCAGCTGGTCAACGTCAACATCGGCTACCAGCACCCCACGCTGGTGGCGGC